>ERZ773196.185-NODE-185-length-40821-cov-23.208262_pt1 | contig 40821 bp, 49 predicted proteins | sample MGYA00581009_ERZ773196 | MGnify/ENA primary metagenome ERZ773196 (study PRJEB29015, sample SAMEA2738162) | human oral metagenome | biome: human oral; feature: human-associated habitat; material: saliva | place: China | collected 2243 ... | reverse complement strand
GTAGTTAAGAAGAACTTTAAGCTTTCCAAGTTTTAAATCTAAGCATTTACTATATTTCTATAGTAAAGGGGTTTTACATCGAGTTCATAGTTTTTATTTTTATAAAAAGTTATATAAGTACACAACTTTTTATAATTTTTGTAAAACTATTGTTTTACCCTTCAATTTCTTTTACAGTGGCTCTTGCAAACATTGCTTCAGTGTTACCAAACTTCAACTTGGACCAATTCTCTCCAAATTTAATCTTTCTTGCACGTGCCCCTCTAAACAGAAAATTTAGACTTACATAATCAGAGAAGTTGGCTCCATCTGGAGTTTCCGTTCTTCCTTTTGCATCCAATACTGTTACATGAGATAAATCGATCATGGCAGCGGATCCAGCGTATGGGGAAACTTCTTTTATGTTATCGTTCATCAACCTGTTAAAGAAGATCCACGCCCAACCATTTAAAGTACGACCTGGAATATAATCGCTTGGACAGATTCCTATCGTTTTATCAAAGTCTAAGGTTGAAATTCCATTGAACCATGGATACTTCGTTTCTCTATCCTCACCGATTTTATTGAAAGCCCCCAAAACCCAAGCTGGTTTTATTTTTTCTAGGCTTCCATTTCCAGATACCAATCTCGTGTAGCCGTCTTCATAAACTTCAATTTTAGCTGTTGTTGCTACGCCGTCTGAAAACTGGTCCAGAGGCAATGATATCTTCAACTCTCCATGTGCAGCTAGTGGTAGTTCAGAAGAAAGAATTGGACTACTACCGCTTCCTTCTTCTGCGTGTACCGAACTAGGCAATAGAGTAATGATAAATAATGTTGCTATAAACAGTTTTAATATTTTCTTTATCATTTCATTTCCTTTCGTTGTTCCTAGAGTCCTTCGTCGGGTTCTGCTGGCTCTGGGACTTCTTCGTTATTACTTGTGTTATTTTCCGCCTTTGGACTTGAAGCAGAATTAGTTGCATCGTCGAGGTTCGTATAAACCCTAATCTTTGGAATATATCCATCTGGATTGCCATTTACCCACTTCTTTGTGATGACGAGTGAGTCTGTTGCGGCTGGCATGTTTTTGACGATATATTTACCATCAACTTGCTCCATATCCAGGATGTACGTTCCGTCGTTATTTACTACCAAAGTGTATTCCTTTGGATCCTGTACAAACTTCTTTTTGTCATTTGATACAGGGTCTTGGTTTTCTCTAATTGTATAAGTTCCTACTGGAATATTTACACTTACCTTACCCGTTCCATAATCTGGAGAAACCTTTGTGTTTACTGGTACGCCTTCGTAGTCTGTACCACTAATTTGGAAGCTGATATTCCCCCATATAGGTTGGTTTGTCTCTCCATTTAGCTTATACCACTCTACACGAGCGAGTCGGTTGTAATTGAATACAGTGTCAATCTTTGTATTTGTTGCCTTATTTGTAATCGTTACAACCCCATAATCATCAATCTTAACCTCTAACTCGTCTTTTAGCTTCATGAATTCTCTAAGTGTATTTGTTTCTTTAAGTTTATAGGTTCCCTTTTCGATATTCTTGAAGATAACCTTGCCACTTTTATCTGATGTTACTTTTTCGATTAAATCATTTCCATAATCCGATGTACCAGATAGTGTGAATTCTACGCCTTCGATTGGGGCAGAAATTCCTTCTTTATTAGGGAAGGTCTTCTTCTCAAATACAATATTTGCATGAACACGAGGAGTGTTGAAGATTGTGATTTCTGAAACTTCTTTATTGTCGATTAACACTCTTCCATTCTCTGTGATCTCGATAACGTGTTTTTCTTCGTTTAAGAAGTAATCTGGAGTTGTTTCGTACTCTGTTAAAGTGTATTTACCAACTGGGATCTTCTTAAAGTTAATAACGCCCTTACTATCTGTCAATTTGATCTCATCTACATACTCGCCATAAGCACTTCTACCACTTAGTTTAAACTGGATTCCAGGGATAGGTCTCTTTGTTGTAGTGTCTTGCTTATTTAATTGGAAGTTGCCCATGATCTTATACGTTGTCGTCGTATATCCGTTGAAGATATAGTTCGATGATTCTGCACCAGCTTCTCCAATAGCAGTTGCGTTAGCATAAACAACGTTATAGTTCTTATATGCCGTTTCGATCACTGGGAGATTTTCTGGGGCTCTCATATTCAATATTGCAACAAGTGATTGTGACTTTCCGAGATATCCGATCGAGTTATCACTCTTTCTTCTGCAGTCAATCGCAATTGTTTTGATTGTTGAAAGATCTGAATTTGCATCTAATCTTGTGAAATTTTCCAGTTTCTCTTCTGGCGTTAGACCTCTTAGTGTTTCTAGGTCAATATCTTCTGTTGAGCCGTATAGCACTGGGGCGAATCCTAGTCGCTCCATTTGTGTGGTATCAACGGATTGAAGTACTCCTCTCCAGTTTGGTTTGGCACCATCTGGAGTTGTATACTTTTCGATATTATCAAACAAGATAATGTCTTTTGTGTTTGATGTTGCTGAATTTGCAAATGTTAGCTTATAGGAATAATCCTCATTTGGAGCCACGATTGTATCTGCTGTGAATTTTCCGTCTGTAGAATTCTTCACTGCTTTCTTTAGACCTGATGAGAAGTATACAAGTGTAGATAGGTTATATGTTGTATCTGCGTAGATAAATCTATTTCCTTTATCTGTTGTTAAGTTACTCATTTCTTTTTTGTATGATCTAAGAATGGAGGCATCGTCAGCTGTTCCGTCAGTAATAGCACTATTGCCTGTTTCAAAAGCAACTGGGTTATACACGTTTCCACCGTAATCTCTTATGTTGTCATAAGGGAATAATGTCTTGAATTTTAGAATTGGATGTTCCATCTGATCGGAGGTTTCGAAGATAACAAGTGTACGTCCTGTATTCTTGTAATTTGGCTTTGTTGTTACTGTGACGTTGTATGTCTTGCTGCCATCTTTTTCTTCTAGTGTAACGTTGTTTTCGTCGACAATTAAACCTGCTGGCATCAAATCAAACCACTTGCCACCATCTTGTGGGATTGATGATACGTCTGTACTTGATGTTCTAGCTGTCTCTTCAGTGTCAATAACCCATGTTAATTCATATTGCTTTCTAATACGGTTATTTAATACTTCTGCAACGTTCTTACGGATTCTTTCATCAGTCTGTGTTTTTCTTGCGAAATCATACTCTAATGGTGCTGTATAGTTGAAGATCTCTTCGCCATTTGCCTTTCGCATGTAGCCATGAACTTCGGATTGGACAATAATGTCTTCCTTGTTGGCTACAAAAGCGTCAACCTTTGGCGAATGTTTTAATTCATAATTTGATCCCGCTAAGATCTCAGTGAAGTAGTATGGGTTTTTTGATACCAACTTATATGCAATTACATTGTTGTCAAACTTCAGGTTGTTACCAGATGCTGTTAATCCTTCTTTTATGATATTGTATTGATTCTTTGCTATATCATAGTCTGCAACATGAACATATTCTGAGCTTTGGTTATCATACTTTGCATATACTTCTACAAGTGTATTTTCTGGCACAAATGGATTTGCCTTGAATTTATTATATGTTGAATCGTATTTTGCTTCTAAGAAACGTGTGCTTAATGCAACGTTTTGAATCTGATAGTCTTCAGAGGTTAGATTGTCAATGACACTTCCCATTTCTTTTAGCTTGATTCCATCTACAAACTGCTCGTAGATGACGTTTTGTTTAAAGTAGTTTTCTGGAAGTCTTTCTTTTCCGTCTTCTACTGTGAAATACTCTGGCATTCCATAAATATAGTATCCGAAATCAAGATTTCCGTATGTGTTCAGCTTTCCACTCTGGAAATCTTGTAAGTCATATCTTGAATACTCGCTTAACTTTACGCCTACTGAGTTCCAGTTTTGTTGGATACTGTCTTTATCTACACGGAAGATGTTATCTCCGTATTGAAGAGAAATGAAGTTTCCTTCTTTTACAGACCATGGATCCTTAAAGTAGTTTACATCTACATCTGTTGTTTGCTCCGTTGGCTCATCCTGGTGATCAATGCCTTCTACAATAAATTTGTTGGTTGTTTTAATGGAAACAGCCTGATCATCTTTGTATTCAGATTTTGGAAATCTATAGAGAATAGAATCAATTCTGTCGATAAACTGATAGCTGTTTGTTTCGCTATTATTGTCAACCCAGCCGTTTGTTCCAATGTTGTACTTGTATGGAACATAAGTCTTTGAACTGTCGTTTGCATCTACAGCGGTAGATTTGATTGTGAACTTGTATGGCTGATTGCCTCTTGTTACGGATTTGAATTGTAACTCAGAATAGAAATATGCGTCCGCATCAGCTGGCTTTTCTCCCCAAGCGTCATCCCATTCCTTGAATACATCTCCTACAATAGCTCCCCTTACGCCTTCAATGTTTGCGTAGGTGTTGATTGTGATCTGTTGCAACTCATTTGAGGATGTCAATTGTCCTCCTGCTGTATCAAGCTCTACCTTTGCGTTTACGTGTTCTGCTGACATTGACATATCTGCATATTCGCTAGCCTTATCTGTTAATTGGTAGGCGTATTCGAAGTTGTATGTTTTACCAGATGGAACTGGGCGTCTATTTGAGATAACGACTTCCCCATCAATGATTTCGTACATCCATAGCGATGTCACCTCTTCGCCTTGGGCAGTTGCGTCTTCAACTTCCTTTTTGGACGGGATAGAAATCTTGAATGTATCACCAATAGATCCATCACGCTTGGTAAAGATCGTTGCTGGCAGTTTTAGTCTTGCTGTAGGGATTTTCTCTGTTCCGCTGATTGAAAACTCTGTTGTGTATTTGAAAGAACGTTTTGCCTCGTTTTGTGTTGGGGCATAAGTAACTTCATCTGCTGTTGTTTGAAATGATTCTATTGCATTTGTAGAGTTAGATGTAACGTCTTCTGCATTTACTATGCGTGGCGTCACAAGTGTTGCAATGCAACTTAATGCTAATAGCTTTTTAATAAAATTTTGCATTGTATTTCCTTTCTGTTATCGAAAACCATTTTCTTTTAAGTGTGATATGAACTCTTGATAGGATGGATAGCTTGACTGGATTCCAAACTCAGTTAAATCCTTAACTTTTTCAAGGTCGATCTTTGTCACTATTGTTACTATGCCATTTTTTACAGACATATCAACATTTAAAACCGAACCTTTGCCGTAATCCTCTTCTAAATTTTTCTTATACTCTTCTGCTACATATTTGATATTGTCGTTGTTGTAGACACTTTCATCTGTTGGATAGTCAGTAGAAAAGACAACAGTTTTGATGTTGTCGTCTTCATGGTTAATTGTAATTGTTTCTTTATTATTCTTTAAGGTTGTTGTCTTACTATTAGTGCATCCGATACTTGTACACAAGCAAAGGATAAATAAAACGCCTAAAAATTTCTTCATATTTTCCTCTTCTTTCTAAACTAGATTATACTATATGATGCCATATTTTACAAATAGAAAATTTGCTTAAAAGAAAATAAGTAGTAATTTCTACTTATTCTTCATCATTTACTCATTTTTAACTCTTGGTCAATTTCTTGGTGTCTAATCGTAAACATGCGAGAGATTGTATCGTAAACCTGTTTTGCTCTTGCCATTTCCGACTCAAAGACTGTTTCCCTCATTAGCATGTCTTCAACAATATCCTTGTTCACTTCTTTTCTTTTTAAGACTCGCTTTAATAGGTTTGCGTGCGTCTTGATCGTGATTAGGTAAGTATAATAGGCAGATGCCTTTGCCATCATCTTAGCTGCATTCCCGTTGCCTTCTTCTACTGATAAGGGCACTTCCAGCTTATAGCTTCTACTAAGATACATTAGCAACATTTCTGGGTCCATCTTTAGAAGGTCCATCTCTGTGAGTTTATCCTCTTCTTGTCCTTTGCTCATTACTTTTTATCCTTTGTGATTACCTTCTGTACCACACACATGCAATAATAAAGAAAAATTAAATAACCTGCTTGTGCAAAGATAATCAATTGCAAAATGTTCTTGAATACCCCATATAGACGCTCCTCTACAAGCATACAAATAAGTAGCGTTAATGTTACTTGTTGAGATACTTTAGCTAATCTTTCTATGTATTGTTCAGGTGTATCACCCTTTTTCGCCATTGTCATCTTTTCGATTATTTCCTTAACCATTTTGACCTGCACTTTCTAGTAGTTCATTTCGGATGTTTATAATCTTTATAAATGTTTTTTGATCCATCAATTTTTTAACCTCATCTTCTGTGATTGCTTCTTTTCTTATAAACAGTTTACCATCTTGCATTTCTTTATTTAGTAGTATCCATGGCTCGTTTGGATCCACTGGATTATCCACTATAATCAGCTTTGTTTTCTCTGAAATTTTCAAGACAATGTTTGGATTTGGAGTTTTGCTTACCGCAAAGAATGTTACTAGACAAATTTCTAAGCCGTCAACATCTGTTATAACCGTTGTGCTATTTGTTTCTTCAATGTCTATTTTTTGGCGTTCTAAGGCATCTTTAGCTGTGTTTAGAGTCTTCAATAATTTATCCTTTATTTCTTTATTTAAAACCTCGTGTGAAGCTAGAGATAGTAGAGCTATTATTAGCAAAATATAAGGAAGGCTTGATATGCCTTCAACCTTACTAATGTTTGTAGCGAAGCTAAAGATGACGGCAAGCGTTGAAGAAATGTAAACGCCAAACAATGAGAGGCGTCTTAAAAGAAATAACATCGGAGATGACTTCGACTCCAATTCTTTGATTATCTTATCCATTTTTTGATTTTTCGTTTCTTTGTTTTTATCCATAAGTATCCTCTCTTCCTTTTAGATTACGAAATACAGTTTAATTCCTGTCTTCACATATCGTTGTCCATACTTGTATTCTTCTGATTTTTCGATTTTTGATCTCACTTCAAGAATACGTTCATCAATATATTCGGGCAACTTTCTTTTTAGTTCTGACTTATAGTTTTTCTGTGCTAAGAATGGAAGTCTGCAAGAAATAGGTATCGTTGTTATCGGAGTGATATTGAAACCTTTCTTCCATACCAGGACAACAGAAGAAACAAGCGAAAGGTCAAAGGAATCAATGTGCTCTGCAAGACTATATTTTCTCATGTTGTATCTCGTCATATTTTTCTCTCTTTCTTTCTATTATTATTTTATCACATTATATTCTTTTAAGCAAATAAAAAGTGCCAACTATATTATATGGCACTTCTTTAATTTATTCTTGTGGTGTTTTTTCTATCAACGCTGCTACCTTCTTCGTGATTGGCTCTACCAAAAGTTTTCTACCAACTGATGTTAGTCTTGCGTTTTTAATATGTCCACCAGCTGTTCTGTCTGTTTCTATCATTGTGTTTTTCTCTAATGTTCTAACCAAGTGAGTGGCTCTTTCTTGACTGGTTTTCAATGCTTCTGCTATATCTCTAGCCTCATTTCCTTCTGTTAGAATTAACGCAGCTCTTACAGCATCTGGCTGTAACTTGAGAACCTTTGCTCTTGCCTTAATAATCCTGTCTACTAAAACAGTTGTTTCGATAAACTCTTTGTAATTTCTTGCTTTTACGATAATGCTATCTTCCATATTTTTTCTCTCTTTCTTTATACACTTATTATAACACGATATTTTCTATAAAGCAAATAAAAAGAGTGTTTAACGCTCTCTTTTTCTTTTTATTTTTTCTTCAAATTTTCGTTTAGGAAGATTAGTTGTGCTAGAAGTGAACTACTCGGCAACGAGTTGCCAAGTTTCCTGCTTCAACTACCACTGCGTCTATCCTACATGGTTAGTATAGGTCAAACGTCTTACACGATATCCACAGGCGTTAAGTTTGGGCTATTCCATCCCTACTTGATGCCTTTTTGTTTTATTGTGCTGCTAAAATACGTAGTCCTTCGTTTAGGATGTTGATTGCCGCATTCTGATCTCGTCCGATCACAAGACCACAATCACAGCTCATGGTGCGAATCTTTAGATCCTTCATCTCAGGATGTAACGTTCCACAAGCATGGCATAGCTGCGAAGAAGGATACCACTTATCTACTTTAATAAAGTATTTGCCTCTCTCATTTAACTTGTATTCAAGCATTGGAAGAAACATACCGTATCCATTGTCAAGTGTTGCCTTGCCATTACCAAATCCTTTATTGGACATTGCTCTCATATTGAGATCTTCTACACATACAACATCGTACCGATTGGCTATCTCGGTAGATAACTTGTGTAGATTATCCTTTCGCTGATTTGCAATGTGTCTATGGATCTTGTTTACTTTGCGAAGCTGTTTTAGGTAATTGGATGATTTCTTTTCATGCTTTTTAGAACCCTTCATCCTGGATAACCTGCGTTGTGCCTTCGCAAGTTTAGCATGACTTTCACGATAATACTTGTGGTTTGTACCGATGTTACCGTTGTTATCTACATACAATCCATCAGAGGCGTAGTCTAAGCCAATAGCATTATTGGTGTCTATTTTATACGTTGGCTTTTCTTCTTTAAAAGCAAACAGAATTGAAGCATAATACTTACCATCTCGATCCTGTGATATCGTTGCAGATTTGAGAATCCAGTTTTTATCTGGCATACGATGTATCTCAGCCTTAACGGCTCCAATCTTTGGTAACTTGATAGAGTTCTTTAATATTGCAACGGTACCATCTTTGTTGTTTGTAGTATACGCTCTTTTACTACGTTTGAAAGATTTAAATTTAGGAAAGCCATTCTTCTTTTTACGTGTTTTACTAAAGAAATTACTGAACGCTGCTTGTAAATTCATCTGGGCGTTCGCTAAGGCGAGGCTATCCACCTCTTTTAAAAATGGATACTTTTCCTTATACATAGCTGGTGTTGCCTTGCAAAATTCACCTGTATTCTGATAACTGGCAATTTTATCTGACAACATTAAGTTGTAAACCTTTCTAACACATCCAAATGTCTTGGCAAAGAATATCTTTTGCCCCTCTGTTGGGTATAGTCTGTATTTGATTGCTCTATTTACAATTGACATGTCTTTTACCTTTCGATGTAATGTAAAATGTTATTCTTTATGCATATAGTATATAATAAGCCCTCGATGAGAAACAATCCATGTGGGTATACTTATTATTTTCTTTTTTTTATTCTAGCACACTATCTTCTTTTTAGCAAATAAAAAAAGTGCCTATTATTTTACGTGGCACTTTCTGGGTTTCCCCTTTTTTGTAAAGTTGTTCAATTTGATGTCATGGAGTTACTGTTCACTTCTATCGGAGGTGGATCCAGATTTTGGGAGGATTTCTATTGGATCACGTAGAAGTGAACAACCAAGGAAAGCTCTTTTTTTTGTTCCTTCCTTGTACTCATATATTATCATAACAGTATATACGTGTCAATAGATAAAAAGAAAATAGCAGGAAAATCTGCTATTTGTTTTTTGATTTCTCCATTTCCTTAATCAGTTCTTCTTCCGATTTATTAGAGAGGAAATCTGGAGCAGAAAGGTAATCTGCTTTATTAGAAACCGTTTCCCAGCCAAGCCAAATCTCAGTGAAGTTTGTAAGCTCGATTGCTCGTATTATAAAGCCTTCTTCTGACCATGGTAGTGTCTTTTTTGGACCAATTGTAATGTATTCCAGTCCGCCGACCTTTCCTCTTCTCAACGTCTGATCATCCATGTAGGCATCTGCCTGGAAAATAAGACATTCGTCATTCTTCATCGCTTCACAATCCTTATGGACCAACAACTGCACTTGTGTTGATGGATCAAGTTTGTTCTTATCTATGGACAGTATGGCGTACAATTCATCTGTAATGTAAACTTTTTCTTGCTTTCTTTTTGTTTTGTAATTGCAGTTTTCTATAGCAAATAGTATTTTCAATCCCATTTTTCTTGCATCGAAATTTTCAAAAAACTCTTTTAAATGTTCTTTTCTTACTTTAATCTTGTATAACATCGTTTATTTTTCTCCTTATACTTCCCTTCTCAACCCGACAGCCTGTTTTGCTAATCGGTCCGCTTTATTATTTAACTCTATACCGCTGTGGCTCTTTACTTTGCAGAAGTCTATTTTAATATACTTGTTCACTTCCATGAAGAAATCACGATAAGAAAGTAAAAATCTGTTTTTCTTCTTCGGTTGGATCTTGCCTAGTGCTATATCTTCGATACCGCTAAAATCGAAATAGAGTTTAATTCTCTTCAGCCTTAATTTCCTTGCCGCCTTCATAACGGTGATCGCACCAAATATTTCTCCAGCGGCGTTCTTGAGCTTTATGGCGTCTTTTTCATTGCCAGATTTTCTGATGATATATTCTTTTCCGTTAACGACTAAGATTCCGCCACAGCCGTATCTGTTTGTATCGTAGTTGTAGGAACCATCCACGTATGCGTATGCAACATCTTTTGCTCTTCCCATATCCTTCCATCCCTTTTTATAATTGTATTACAGTGTAACACTTACTACTTGTGAATAAATTACTTAACTTAACCTTGTTGGCTAGTATATTATCAATATTATCTCACTACATCAGATAGGTGTTCCCCATGTTTCAAAACAATTTTTTCGTTTGGGTCCATAGCCAAGTCTTCCACAAATTTTTCGTAATTCGTTTTAAGCAGGTTCACAAAGTTTTCCTGATTACCACGGCTTAAATAGCGATTTATCATCTCTTCTTTCATATCTAATGATGGAAGGACGATTGTATATTTAATGCCTTGTGCCTGCAACGCTTCTCTCACTTCTTTGTGTGATGAGATCAAGACGTTGAATCCCATGCTCGTCAACTCACTAATCTTCTTAATGTAATTGTCTGGGAAATCAGGGTTAATTGTTTTTGCTGTACCCTTGCGTTCTTCAATAGGCAATGTCTTATCAATATCAAGCCACTTATAATCTGACGACTCAAGATCAATATAGTTTTTGTTTGTTTGAACTAATGTTGTTTTACCGATGCCTGGGAATGCTGAAATTACTTTATTCATGATGTTACACCTGACTTTCTACGTAGCCCTCTTCTTCTTCAAGTTTCTTAATTGTTTCTTCGCTTTCTAAAATCCACTTCTTATATCTCTCGATATCGTCTTTGCATTTGTCGATTTGCTGAAGTCTATTTACCTTTTTATAATTAGCAAAGTATTCCTTCAGTTCTTTAAGTTCAGGCGACAAGAACCATGCAAACTTTAATTTATGTTCGGTACCTTTCAAATCACGGAAAGATACATATTCGCCAATGCAGAAAATCTTTTCATAATCAGTGTCAATTATAACCAATCCATTAGATGCTTTGCACACAATAGATGTAATATACTCGTCTAATAAATCTCCGTATGAGTGATAAATCTCTTGAAGGCTATATATCTCTTGAATAGATAACCAACGAAGCAAAGACACGTTGTTGTCGTGGACTGCTTGAACTGCCAATTCAATAGCACGATGATATTGTTCCCGATTATACTCTTTTACTGTTTCTTGTGTGAATGTTGTTTTTATGTATGCTCTATCTTCTCCACATACAGCATCTGGGTTATCACTGTATGTAAGGATGGTCGCTTCTCCATCATCGAAGTAAATACGCTTTACTTTTTCTAATTCAATCTTATCCTCATGTGTATTATTATACAAATTTAACACAAGTTCTTCTGCTGGTTTCAAATCTTTTCTTTCCATATTTTACTTCTCATCCTTTCCAAATAGCTTTTCTTCTAATTCCTTCTTCTTTTTCTTATCTATCTCTAGGCTGCGTTCCTTCATTTCGATTTCCTTAGACAATTCCTCGTACTTCTCACGTGCCTTCAGCATATCTTGCATTTTCTTCTTCTGGTCCGCTTCTTTTGCTAATGCTTCTATTTCAGTATCTCTTAATAAGAAGATGTCTAAGTCAATTGTTGTGTATGAGTAGATGGAATCGAAAACGCCATAAGAATCTTCGATTGCTGCCGAATAATATATTCCAAGACTCTTTTTGTCTGTAATATTATTTCCTGTGATTTCAAAATTAACAATCTCTATATCTTTGTATCCAGCAGGGAAGACTCTCTCCAGATTTAATTCTTTATCAATCTTTTTGATCTTCTTTAAAATTTCTTTCTTATTTTTGTTGTTTTGATGCTGGATTTCTAACATTCTTTTCAGATTTATCATAAGTTTGTTCTCTCTTTCTTTCTATACTTATTATAGCACGATACTTTCTTTTAAGCAACTAAAAAGAGAGCTTCTGTACTCTCTCTTTTCTAATTTCTATTAGTATCGCTTATCTTCTGGGATCTTTGCAACCTTATTGTGGCATTTCTTACAGAAGTAGTAGGAACTTCTTAGTTTGTAGCTTGCCCCCTCGTGTATGTTTGAATTATCGCAGGTATCATCACAATCACCGTGATTATTTACCTGAAATTCTGATGTGCCAGAATAAGACATTTTCTGATAGAAATGTTCTCTGTTACCGCAATGTGGACACACAAGATTCAGTTCTTCTTTACTATTGTTTTCTGTTGTCATTTCACTCGCCCACCTTCTTCTTAACTTTGTCAGTGATGATATCGGCAAGTTTATACACTTTACCAGCTTCAAGTTGATCCGCAAGATATTTCATTTGGTACTCGAAGTTGCATTTATCCTTTGGCTTCCCGAATGGATTCTCGATATTCCAACAATAGCAACATTCACCTTCGTTGTTTAACCATTCAAAACGCTTCTTCTCTGCGTTTACCTTGATATATAGTTCGCCAACCTTCACATGATAAAAGAATAGATTTTTTACGGCGATTGGACAATCAACAACATTTTCTTTGATCATGTAGTCTGTTTTGTTCATTTTTGTGGAGATAAGGTTCTCTCTTATGCAAGCAATTGAGGCTAAAACACAAGCTCCAATCGCCAGTGACATGGCAATTAAAATTGCTAAACATATTTCTTGTGGAGTGTTTTGTAATGACTTCCAAGACCAAATTGTAGTGCCGACTGAAATTGTAAACGCTATTACTGAGGAATAAGTCGTCTTGAATATCGTTTTGATGATGGTATCTACCCCCAACCACTCTTTTATTTCTTTTTCACTTTGCTCCCTTGTTGCTTTAATTGTTCCTAATTGGTTATACAATCTTCTTTTCTTTTCCTCTTCGTCAGCCTGTGTATCAGCCTTCAAACACTTATCAAATGGAAGTGCATCGTTTATATGATTGGTATTTATATCTGATTCTTCTTCTAAAACAGCCTCTAACGTAAAAGGGCTATTTTGCTCTTGCTCTTGTTGTGTTAATCCTGTCATAATTTTTCTCTCCTTTTTTATATCTTTATTGTATTCTTAAAAGAAAGCAAAGTCAAGAAAAAAAGAAGGCTCATCGTACCTTCTTTTCTTTTCCCTAATTCTTTGGAGAGAGTGGGAATACAGGGAACCGAATAATAAACTTTTCATAATTTTTGGAGAAAAAATGCAAAATCATTTAATTATTCCCTGTATCTACATACTAGCATATTCTAGCAGTATATACAAGCACTAATTTCTGTTATATCCGAAGATTCTTGTCTTGAAAACATCTTTCCAATAGTTTTCTCGTGTGTAGATACGTGCTGGTTGGGTATTCTTCGGGAAGATCTCAAGAAGTGTATAGGTGAAATTTTCAATGAAGTATTCTTCTCCGTTTTTATCAAGAAGATCTTTTAATCCCACATTTCCGCCTGTAAAAGAGTTCTTATATTCATTCCATCTTTGTAAGATGCCGTCCTTGCCACTTGCAGATCCGATATATAACTTCCCATTTCGTGTGTCTGTGATGCAATAAATGCCTTTAACACCAGATAACGCTGCTCTATAATCTGCATATCTAACGCCATCAATCATTGATTTCAATGTTTTGAATGGTAGATGCACATTTTCAAAGCCGCTGAACTTGATCGGTTCATAGATGTTGGGCAGAATTTCTGCCACTTCGATATTCTTAATCATATTTTCTGCACTAAAGATATATCTTGAATACGTATTTCCCTTGTGGTAGTGGATGATTAGTCGCCCGATTAGGCTGCTATATTCAGGCAATTCATCATGCCCACACGTTCCAATGTTGTCGGCATCTGGAATTGATGTTATCTTGCCAGCTGATACTAATAACCACTTATCATCGCTTTCTTGTAATCTTACAAAGCCAAAGCACAGTTGTCCGATCGAAGTGAAGTTTCTGCTCTTCCCCTGGTGGGAATGGTATGTAAAATCTGTATTTCTATCATTTGGATCACTTTCATACCAATCTAAAAAGTGCGTTCTACCTTGCCAACCCATGTTTAAGCCGATCTTGGTATTTTCGATCTGCTTCTTTGTTAGGTGTAAGATGTCGTTTAATTTTAATTTCTTGTCATCGTTCATAATACAACTCTCTTTCTTTATCATATAACAGTATATCATGTTTTTACAAAAAAAATCAAAAAAATAAAAAAGGTCTAATAGACCTTCTTCCGATAAGGTACTTATCGAATAGTAAGAGAGATAGGGGCTATGACTCCCCAGACTTACGTCCACCTATATATTATTACAAGCAAATACAGAATGCAAGAAGAAAATAAAAAAAGAGAACGCCTTTTTCTTCGACGCCCTCGCATCTCTTTCTGCATACGCAGTAGAGTGTTGTAAGTTTTACCTTACGATTAACTTGTGTTTTTAGAATCTATTTTCTAGCATGTATCGTTCGCTCAAGCAAAAGAGCTGAGTGGGATGGTGTACTTCGTTCGCTTGATTTACGATACTTTTTTATCTTACATGCTAACATCTAAAATGTCAATAAATATTTTTGCGAAAATATCTAACTAGTATTTGCTAAAAAGAAACTATTGTGCTATACTATAAGTATAGAAAGAAAGAGAGAAGAAATATGACTAAACTTATTTTAAAGAAAAATTGGGAAAAACTAACAATTGAGGAATGGGAACAGATACTAGAAGATGTTTCTGAAGTTAGTGGGAAGTTTGAATTTCGAACATTCGTGGTAGGAGGAGAGAAAGCCTACGAACTCGTTATGAAGAATGAAGGGAAGATATGCGGTCGATGGGCTGGGAACAAGATAACCTTTTTGAGAGGCTGTTCTGCTTGCCATAAGGAAATTATTGAAGCATATTTAACTGGCTATAGTGCAGGGGTTATTTCAAACAGATTATCACTGATCCAGAAGGTGAGTGACTGTGAAATGTGGATCGGTATGGAAGTAAATAAGTAAAAGGAAGCGAGGAAAAATAAAAATGTTAAGAAAGAAAAAGGAAAAAATGCTGTTGTTTACAGAAGAAAACAAGAAGGGTGTTGTAAGTGTGTGTGACTCCATTATGAGTGGGAAAAAGTTAAGTGTAAAACAGCTAGAAGATACTTATTTGTTTATGGTGGAAGTTGGATCTGAAATAGAGAGAAAAATTAAGATGGTTTTAGAAATCGTTTATCCATCTGTATGGAAGTGTTTTTATGGGTTGGATAATTTTAATATCTTTTGCAAAACACTCTATTTCAGATACATCAATAATGATAACGAGCTTGTTTCATTCAAATTTCCGCTTAAACTATTGGGATTATCAAGAAAAGAATTGGAAGCAGAAGCCGAAAACATACAAAAGGACTAAAGAAAGTCCTTTTTTAGTTGCTAAAAAGAAATTACTGTGATATAATGAATATAGGAAAAAGAAAGGGATAAAAAGAAAGAATGTTAAATCAAGAAGAAAGCAAAAAATACGAAAAGTATCTTATGAAGAAGAAAGCTGAATTATTAAAGTATCTAAGAAGACAGGCAGTTAATCTTGGGGAGTTTACTTCTATGGATGAGTATCTGGATAAACTAAAGAAAGAAGAAAAACTTTGTTATGAAGGAGATGCAACCAGATTGTACCAGAGTGTTTATGCGGCACTTGCTAGATACTTCGATCGATATCGACAAGGTGATGATTTTTTATATGATAGTCTTAGTATTCACGATACAAATGATGCGATTGCATATCTATTTGGGAAGAAACTTGAACGCAACAAGGTTGATATTGTAGAGCTGATTGGACAGTTAAGGGATGGGGTTGCGGAGATTGGTGATGGCGAACATTATATGTTGCTAGAACTTCACAGGACTTATCTTGAGTTTTTGGAAGCAAGAATTCTTCACATTCAACTGCTCACTGGACACAAGTTAATTGCGAGTGAAGATCAGTTTTGTGTTAAAAATGCAATAATAAATGCTGCTGGTATAATGATAATCAACTACCAATGTGAGCTTGAAGGCAAGATTGTCGATAAAGTATTATGGCTCGGAGCAAGATATCTATCCATGAGCGATGTATTACTAAAGAAAAAATCTAAACAAAAACAAAATTGTAACACTTGGAAATATTAAAAGGAGAAAAAGAATATGGAAAGAAAATTTAATATTGTGATTTGCCCAGAATACGACGTGCCGTTAGATAAGTTAAAGGAATCTGGAGTGGAATTTTGCAAAAAAGAATTGTCTGATTTTGGAACGGTTGGCGTTCCACTGTATCTATTCGATGTTGACATGATCATGCGAAGCATTCCTGTAGATATTACCACTTGGTTATGGCACAAAGAACGTAAGGGAATAAGCACTGAGGAATGGGCAAAGAAAGCACGAAAAGGAAATTATGTGAAAAAAGCTCTTGAGAAGAATTTTGGTCCATTATGTGAGATCGCAGTCGAAAACCTTAAAGCCGTTTATGAGCTTTTTAGTGATATTTACATTGGCGTAAAGGAAAATGGAGAAGAATATCTTGTTGAAACGTTGAACAGAGTTAATGAGGTAGCGATAGAAAATATGGGGAATCTAATTCGCTGTTTTGTTGAACACGGGTATATTAGTCAGCAAGACTACCTTGAGCGAAAGTATCCTACGGCATTCAGAGTTGTTAATGACCCGCAGCTTGGTAAGACAAGGTTAGCCGACCTAATATTCTTTTATAAAGAAGGAGAATATGAAGAAGAAAGAGCAAACATGGACGTTAAGATGTTTTGCGAGCTAAATGAAGTTTCTGCAAGAATGTTATTCTGCCATAAGCAGGATGAAGATGATGATATTCCACATGGACAACTGTCATAAGTCTTTATAAATAAAAAAAGTGCTGTTTAAGCACTTTTTTTTAATTACTTTGGTAAAAAGATTTCCGCATCATAATCTTCGTCCACATCTGGAGCAAAGATTATCTTAGCATTGCGACTGAGAATTTCTTTTGGTAATTCATTTAAGAAGTCGTATCCATCCATTTTGCTTCCATCTAATAAGAATGTGAAACCTGGTCGATGACACAAAATCGACTCTACAGTTCCTTCTGCAAAGAATATTTCTCTTCCTGTAATAGCGACTAGATCTTCTTGTAAGAAATACTGGTACTTGTCTAGTGAACTACTCGGCAATAAATTACCGAGCTTCCTGCTTCAACTACCACTGCATCTAGCCTACATGGTTAGTATAGGGAAGATGTCTTACACGATATCCACAGGCGTTAAGTTTGGGCTATTCCATCCCTACTTGATGCTTTTTATATTTATTGTGTTGCTAAAATACGTAATCCTTCGTTTAAGATGTTGATTGCTGCATTCTGATCTCGTCCAATTACAAGACCACAATCGCATCTCATGGTACGGATCTTCAAATCTTTCATCTCTGGATGTAGAGTTCCACAAGCATGGCAAATCTGTGAAGAGGGGTACCACTTGTCAACTTTGATCAGATACTTGTTTCTAGCTGACAGCTTGTATTCGAGCATCGAAACAAATGAACCAAATCCGTTGTCAAGCGTTGCTTTGCCATTACCAAATCCCTTATTGGACATTGCTTTCATATTGAGATCTTCTACACATACAACATCATACCGATTGGCTATCTCGGTAGATAACTTGTGTAGATTATCCTTTCTTTGGTTTGCAATGTGGCGATGGATCTTGTTTACCTTGCAAAGTTGTTTTAAGTAATTGGATGACTTGCGTTCATGTTTTTTAGAACCTTTCATCCTGGATAACTTACGTTGTGCCTTTGCAAGTTTTTTATGGCTTTGACGATAATACTTATGGTTTGTTCCTACATTACCATTGTTATCAACATATAACCCATCTGAGGCATAGTCTAAACCGATCGCATTATGAGTGTCTGCAACGTAAGTATTTACAGGTTCATCAAACTCAAAAAGAATAGAAACGTAAAATTTACCATCCGAATCCCTCGAAACAGTTGCAGATTTAATTACCCAACTAAGATCAGGCAACTTATGTATCTTGGCTTTGACATAGCCTAGTTTTGGTAGTTTTACATATTTACTACCCAATGCAATATTGTTGGAGTTTTTCATCTTTTTAGATGTATATGATTCACTGATCTGCTTCTTGTGAAATGTTGGAAACTTAGCTCTCTTTGCAAAGAAGTTGCTAAAAGCTGTAGCTAGAGCATCGTTGGCTGATCTCAAGGCAGTAGAATCTACATCGCAAAGCCACAAAAATTGCTTTTTAAGAGCTGTAAGACGATAATTGAAGTCGTTTCTTGAAGTAAACCTTTCACCTCTATCATAGGCATCCTTAGATAGACGTAACATTTTGTTGTATACAAAACGAGTATGACCGAATGTTTCGTTGATCAATACCTGTTGCTCAGGCGTTGGATACAATCTGTATTTAATACCTCTATGCATCTTGGTCGTTATATTTGTGTTCCTTACTACGCTGCTCGTCAATATATTTAGCTACCGCATCTGAATTTGTCGTTCCGATGGATTCAACAAAGTAACTTGGCGACCAGATGTGTTTATCCTTATTGCTCGAATAGAGCTGTGCAAGCTCAGGATGGAGTCTAAATAAGCGGAACGAACTTGTTCCCTTTAGACATTTTACCATCGCTGTAACCGATAACTTTGGTGGTGCCGAGACAAGTAGATGAACATGATCATCTAAACCGATCTCAAGATGTTCGATACAAAATCCATTTTCAGCTGCTATATCATGTAGGATCTGTTTGATTTCATCTTCAAGAGCAACAGTCATCCATTTGTTTCGATACTTGGTACCCCAAATGATATGGTAATTGATATTGTAGACACAGGTTCTACCATGTGTATATTTAGTTTCATCTTTATTCATAACAATATGATAACATAATTAGTTACCTTATGCAAGTAAAAAAAGAGCGTTCATCTCGGCTTTAAAAAACCGAGTTTTCTCGCTCAATGTTCAAAAAAAAGTGCTATTTCAGCACTTTCTTTTTTTGATTACAAAATAATTGCATCGTAATCCACACTTGCATCTTCAGTAAAAAACATTCTTGTTTTACGATTTAGAGTTCCTTCTGGTAGCGTGTTTAGAAGCTCGCAACCTTCATCTATGTGTTTTCCGTTTATCAAGAATCTAAGATGTGGTCGGTGTTGTAAAATTGCCTTTACTGTTCCTTCTATAAAGAACACACTTCTCACTGTGGAAGCAACTAAATCTTCTTGCAAGAACTCTTGGTATTTATTTAGCAAGTCGTTCTTCTCTCTTTCAATAAATTTTTCAAGTTGTTCTTTGTTTAGAAATTCAACGGTTTTTCTTTTGGCTGAAACTAAAACAAATGGCTTAGCACATTGTTTTTTATTTGTGGATCCAGCTGCTTCAAATGGACTGTAATATCCATCAGTACAACAATTTTCCTTCTTTAGATAAGCAGCGATTTCATTTTCAACTTGTTTTGTAAAATGTTTGAATCCGAAGCTATCCATGTATCCATCAGAAATATATGTTCCATTTATATCTCCAATAAACCAGTCTTGTTCGATGTTAAATATCTCCGAAATTAGGATCATCCATTCTTCAATGGACATCTTATTACAATTTCTTTGGTATCTTACACCAGCTTTTCTTGATAGGAAATTCTCTAAGATTTCTGATGTAGTATCAATGACCGCAAGATCTGGATCGTCATCTACATTTTCGCCTTCAATAAAGACTGTTTCACCAGATGTCTTATCGTAACGATAACAGTCTTGTCCGTTAATTCTAAGGAATATCCTTGCGATATCTAGGCTATCATCATCGTAAAAATCAGCTCCATCAATCACTTCGCCATTGTGATACACAGCTTCTCCTACGCCATCCACAACTGTTTCTCCAGCGTGTTCGATATAGAAGTCAAAACCTACAGCATTGCTAATGGCTCTGATCTCATTGAATGGAACATTCCATTTCGAACAGAAAGATATAGAATTGGTTTCCATATCCAATGCTTCCATTGTTACTTTTTGGGATAATACTCCATATTGGATTAGTAGTATCAATAATTCGTTGAAATCCTCTTTGTTTTTGCAAAATAAATTCGTTTTAACCAAGTTTGCCATATTTAATTTTCCTCCTTAATGTCATGCATCTCCATAATTTGTTCAAATATTTCTGAAGTAATCTGGAGAGTGTTTTGGTTCTCAATAATTCCACCATCAAGTTCTTCGCCATTGTGGTAGATTGTGTAGTCGCAATCATCATCTGAGTTGATCTGTACTGCGATTATGTAGTCGCCAACTTGCTTGACTACATCGTAGATTTCTAGTAATTCTTCAATCAATTCTTGATTACTCATACTACTTCTCCACTGGCATCTTTGTAAATGCCTTTTTGTCTAGTCCGCAGAAAGCCTTGATGTGCTTTCCAGTTGTCATTGTGTAGTTGTCATACAAACGAACTAAAGTGCCATCTGGTAAGCGTTTGATGATTGGCGTGTCGTAACTGTAAAGAGTTTCTGTTCCATCTTCCTCTACTGTTACTTTTGCCTTTCCGTAGAAACTATTCTGGTTTTGATTCGCTGTTGGTGTTAATTCATAAATTTTACTCATGTTATTTTCCTCCTTTAGCCATTTTGGCTTATACATGATTTTCACCTTATCTGATTCTTGTTCTCCATGATCATCAAATAAAGTCATATTTATTATGCGAGAATATAAGAAAGAAAAAAGGCTAGAAGCCTAGGCTCTTATTTAATATTGGTTTACGAGGCTAAATGATGTATAATTTTGTTAATACAAAGAAAGGAAAGTGATTGGGATTTATGTTAAAAAAGACTCCAAGATTCAGAGCGAAAAGAATGACTGATGGCGAATATGTCGAAGGCTGTTTAATCATGCGTGAAGGTAGCCCTTTTACCTACATACTAACAGACGATGGTTTTAATTATATGATTACGGATGACCTGACTGGTGATTGCAAATGCAAGCTTGTAAGAGTACTTGGGCATTCCGTAGAACAAATTCGATAATGTAAAAAGACATCTAATACTAATTTAGATGCCCTTTTTTATTTATGGAGCCTGAAAATCACTAACAATAGAATCAATTTCTATCTTAATACCATGTAGCATACGGCAACTACGGATTGCCTTCTTCACCAGCAAAACTGTATCACTATGTTTTCCTGATATTCTTGTTTTGGTTTTCCTTATCTCGTTTACAAGTGGCTTTGCGAGCAGTTGCACCTCTATCAACGCCATATCATCTTCGCTTGATGCCTGGATGGATACGTTGACGGCAATCTTTTTCCCACAAACTTCTTTAGTTAACTGTATGCCTGTTTGATCTGTTTGGACTTCTGTAAGTCCAGTAATCTGGCTTACAAGCTCTTTCTTAATATTTTCTATACTAATATTTTCTTGCTTATGCTCTTTTTTTGCCACTTAACTCACTTCCTTGTCGCTTCTATAAAAAGTTCAATTAGACGCTTCGCTGATATCAGAACCAAGAAAACAGCCAGGGCTTTAGCTGTGATTGTGTTCCAAGTGAACAGCGTCCATGTGGACAACGTGAAAGCTATGGTGTAAAAAATTAGTACCAATACTAATGTCGGGATGCTTTTCTTATTCATTTCTTATTTCTCCTTGTTATTTTCTGGTTTTTTATATGCTTTATCAGTAATAATATCAGATATCTTATATATCTTACCATCGTAAAGTAATAACTATAAATAGTTACTCTATTCCTTTTGTTTAATATTTCAATTAAACTAGCTGTACGATAAGCTATTTTTAAATAGTTGAAAGTCTTCTTCGTTTCAATGCAACAAAGATTATCTCAAACACTGTAATTCGTGTTGCCTAACTTCACAATCTTTTTGTATCTAGTCTTGAGATTGTGTTAAGCAAACTTTTTATTTAGTCGTATTGATAAAATCTTCGTGCTATCACATAAGAAGCTGCATCATGTACATTTAACTTCATCTTATTTGTATAGTTTTTCTTGGCTATTTTACTTGTGTTATAGGGATTTACACGATGTATAAACACCCCTTCTTTTGTTGCTTTGCTTAGTAAGCAACGTTTGAACAAACCAAACTTCAAACTGTTGATCATGTGGTTATATATTTTTGAAGTTGTTTTGTCTTGTTTTTTATTTGAATCCAAACTAACTAAATCTTCAATAACGATGTCTTTCCCAACACTGACTGCTTGAGATACTAGCTTAGAAACTAGCTCCAACATAGAGGTTTTGGTTTTCGTTGCTTTCCCTTTGTGAAGATAATTGTATCTGGTCAAGTATTGTAGCTTTCCATTTTGGTTGATCTCAGAAACAGATACAAACCCTTTGTTAAAATCAACCCCCAATACTCCGTTGGTATCTTGAGTGATATGTAAAACTTCTCTTCGGTACATGATTTGTAAGTACAATGTACCGTCTCTTTTGATGATACGATAGGTCAATGGGTTTGACAGCTTTGTTGATAACGTTTGTAAAATATTTACTTTAGCCTCTTTATTCTTTAGAACAAATGAACCAAAGATGTACTTGCTGGGTCCAGATATCCACTTATTATCTAATCTTAATTTATAGTTAAAGTGGTTACGTTTGGGATCAAACTCAATCTGAAACTGTTGATTGCCACAAGTTTCATATTTGCTTCCCATATAGATAACTTGGTTATCTCTTTTAGCTAAGAACTTAGTTTTGTTCGTTTTTAACAAATGTTTTGTGCCGAAAGTTAAATACAATTTTAAGCCATTTGAAATTAGTTGGTTTACCTTGTTTAGCTTCATTTGGGTCCAAAATAATCGTACTTTTGCCAATTTTTTTCGCTTCAAACGACTTGAATTTAAACTGAGTTTTAGTTTTTCTATCTTCTTTTGTAAAGAACGTCTACGTTTATACAAGCGACCGTATTGATAACAAGATAATTCTTTTAACAAGCTAAGTTGGGTTTTAGCAGTATTTACAATCGCTTTCGCCATACGATTCGTGATACCAAATTCAAGCATCAATCTTGTTCGATACTTAGATTCGGATTCTCCATTTAGTTTGTGTTTTAAATGATGTACGGTTCTGCGAACCAAAAAGTTGAATAGTTTAGAGTAATCGTCAAAGTAGTTATAAAGAGAAAGATTATCTTTTAAATACAGTTTAGACTCTGATACTAGAGTTACATTGTTCATCTTTATTCCTTCTCATTTCTTTCTAGTTTTTTATGAGCCTTATCTGTAATGATGTCTGATACTTTATAAATTTTACCATCCTCTAACTGATCTGCAAAATACTTCATCTGATACTCAATATCATGTTTACCTTTTGGTTTTTCAAACTTCCATGAACTGCTGAAATTAGATTTTTCATTTAATGCATCAATACGATTTTTCTTCTTGTTGAGCCTAATATACAATTCATCGTCGTCTTTAATGCACGAAAGGAGTTCTTCTTTTATAGCGATAGGGCAATCAATAACGTTTTCGTCAATCATGTATTCTCTGCTCTTCATCTTTTCCTTAATAAAGTTGTAATCATCCATAGCCATCCATACCAACGCTCCGATGGCTACAGTGATACACACTAATATCATCATGCCAGAAACGAATATCAGAAATGAACTAAGAAAATAATCTTTCAAAGCAAAAGAATTTATATTAAGAGAATTTATGAGAAGTTTCCCGAAAGCAATCACTTCAGCAATAGAAATTGCAAAGGCTATTATTGGTTTAAATGTCACCTTTAATATTGTTTTGATGATTGTGCCTATCCCTAGCCACTTTCTTATTTCTCTTTTACTTTCCCTTTTTGTGGTTAGTTTATCGCCTAACTGTCTGCACAATGTTTTCTTTCGCTCTAATTCATCAACTTCACTGTCTGCTTCAAGGCATTTATCGAATGGAAGAGATTTGCTTATTTCGTTATTCTTATGTATTTCTTTTCTTGGATTTGCTTTTTCTACAGCCTCTTCTTGATCGTCATTTTCTTCTAAAATGCTTTCTAGTGTGAAGCGACTATTAGGCTGCTGTTCTTGTGTTAATCCTGCCATCTTTGTTTCTCCTTATCTTTCTTAATTACTTTTGATGAGAATAGCGAACTACACACCGCCTTTCGACGGTGTGCTTTTACACTGTTCTGTTACATAGTTATCGGATCTTTTCTTTACAAATGAATGCCAAGCATAGTCCTAACATAGATAATGTGAAGAGCTTTAATGTGTCGTTCATATCATCACCCGTAGGTGCTGTGTGTTCGCTGATAACAGTTTCAGATTGTGGCTTGTCACTTGTTGGTGTAGTTGTTTCTTCAACAGGCTTCTTTGTATAGACGTGAGTTCTAATGCCGTCTGCCTCTTTTGTTTCAACAAAGTTATAACCATCAATATTTTGCTTTTCTACAAAACCTTCTGTTGTTTCTCTCAATTCGTTACCATTTGTATCAATGAATCTTGTAATCTTTAATTCAGGCACTTCTACAACTGGACTATCGTTTGGAATTTCTGTTTCAACCTTTGTATAAACATGTGTTCTAATGTCTGCCGTTTCAGTCGTTTCCTTAAAGATATATCCAGAAATTTCCTTCTTTTCTACGAAGTTCTCTTCTAGTTCATGGATATCATTGCCCTGTTCATCTACAAATCTTGTAACCTTCAATTCAGGCAGTTCGAGCGTAGGGGCATCGTTTGGTACTTCCTCATGTAATTCTTCATAAACATAAGTTCTGATGCCATCTTGATCTGGTAACTTCTCTTTGAATACATACTTTGTATTGTTGAATGTGATTTCATCCTTCTTATCTGTGAAACCATTCTCAAACTCTGCAATCTGTTCGTTATTTGTATTTACAAAAGTCGTAATCTTAAACTCTGGAATTTCTACAGTTGGTGCATCACCTGGAATTTCATGTTGCTCATTCCACGTGTTTGTTACGTTAAACCCATTATCCATATCTCCTGCAACAGAAGTCATGTAGAAGCTGATTTCATCTTCTTTAATGGAGTATTGAACTTCTTGGTTTCCGTTATACTTACGCAAACCTGTGAAAGTGTATTCCCAGTTGTTTGATGGATCTAATACGATAGACTTGCCCGTGTCAACATTATCAGCATATAAATTCATTACTGCTTGAGTACCTGTATTACCTACCCAAGTCTTAGATACTTTAATATCTCTTGTAATAGGTTCATCTTTTACAGTAACAATATTGTCTTTTGCGATTGATGTTTGGATATTAAATACTGTACTGTTTAATTTATAACCAAATGGTGCTTCGATTTCCTTTACTTCATAATTTGCTTCAAACACCATATTTGGAGTAATTGCTACACCATTTTCATCTGTTACAAGTGTTTGAGTAGTGCCGTTATCTACATTCTTGATTTCAAACTTAGCCCCAGCAAGTCCTGCACCTGTTTCAGAATCCTGCTTAACAATCTGTAGCTTACCTGTTGTTGTTACACCAGTAATGCCACCAACGTCAGCAAGTTTATATTGTGCTGTAACATCTTTTGTGATTTCATCACTTGAAAGTGCAACCTTATTTTTTTGGATTGTGCCATCTGTCATAGAGGTTTTCATGAACAACATATAACCTTGCGTGCCAATATCTCCTAAATCTAATGTCCATGACTTGAAGTCAGGTGCAAACTGAATCTTATCTGTAACATCTACAATCTCTCCCCAATGAGAGATTCCTGCATTTTCAGTATATGTTACCTTTTGTAACTTAAATCTTTCCTTTGTAACATCAACTGGATTTAAGAACCAACCATTATCAGTTACAAGACTATCGGATAATACTACATGATGTAAGTCTATGGCACTCTTGTTAATTCTGATGATCCATTTAACTGTGTTAGGTTCTGCTGGTAAGCCTTCGCCCCACTTGGCAATTACTTCACCACTTGTACTCGGTCTAGTAATTGTTGTTTCGCAAGAGGCTTGGTAGCCATCATATACACCATTACCTTTGATGGTTAGCGTGATAGTGTTAGTCTTATTTAGTTCAATATGGTTCTTATTAAACGGTACCCACATGAAGATATTACCACTTAGGTTAGAACGGTTATTAGCCTGCTCATTGAATACTACGTTAATCTTGCCACCTTCTGTACCGTTAGGTAGTAGTGTCCCTTCGCCAATGACATCTTGAGTCACAGTGTCAATGATAGGGAATGTTTTATCCAACTTGTCAGAACTCATGTCAATTTGCTCTGGTACGATAATGTCGAAATAGTCGCCAGTATGGACTGTTTCTGTTGCATTCCACGTCATATTTAAGAAGAAGCTAGAACCATCGTAAAGATTGCTCTGATGTACTGTATTGCCACTATCTCTTAGTGATACCTGGACGAGCTGTACATCTAATCTACGTGGTGATGGGGGGGTAATCTCAGTTTCTTCTGCGTGTGCAGGCATTGCCATGCAAATCAAAGTGAATACCATTGTTACAATTGCTAATACTTTTTTCATTTCATTTCTCCTCTTTTCTTTCTTTTGAATATTGTGTTTTAGTAGTTTTTTGCTGAAAATACGATACCGATACTATCATCAAGCTATGACTCTGGGATTTTCTTTACATATTTTTCAAACTTGTTTACTGGAATTTCCCAGATGTTGTAAGTTGCAGTGTCAAATGGCATCTTCATCCCGAATGTTTCTTCATCCCAATCTTCTTCTTGATCTTGGAAGTACATGCCACTAATATCGCACTTACTTTTCTCAAATACAATTTTTTGCGTGTCATCATCGAAATGCCACTCAATCTCTGCCATGCAATCTGCTTCAGCTTCCTGTTTTAGCATGAGATCGCTTAGGTAAGCGACAATAGGTTTATCCGTAGGATCTAGGACATTTTTTGTGTAATAATCAAATTTACTTACAATTTCTCCGTAGTTTTCGTTTCTGTAGTTTTCAATATCCATGCCATCAAGAATGTGATACAGATTGACAATCATGGCAGCTGCTATGGACTTATTATTTTTGTTCAATTTTGTTTGCCAGTTATTCTTTATTTTCGTAATAAACTCTGCCATCTTTTCTTGTGCTTCTTTGATTGTCTGCACCTCAAATAAGACCGTTGCAAGTATTTCTCTGTTATTGTCTGCATCTTTGTTATAATTTTTAATTAAAAACTTCATATTTTATCTCTCCTTTTATTGTTTTCCATTTTTGTCATTTCCTATATTATGACATATTCTGTCACTTAATTTCTACATCTATTGGATCAAGCTGCACGACTACTTCGTATGGAATTGGCTCCAAGTTCATTACTCTCTTTTTGTCTGCGTTTAAGGTAATTCTTCCGATTGCGAAATCTCTTTTTGAAACTCCGTACTTTTTACATAAACAGGAATCCCAGCTTTTCGCACTTTTTGTTTCTCCATAAAGTTCAAGACCAGCAATATACCCAAATCTTCTTTCGTTCATTGCGATAAATTCATTGATACGACCGACCAAGCAAAATAATGGATTGATTATAGGATAAGGTGCTGAAGCCATGAATTTACAATAACTTTCGATAATCTTCTTCCCACGGCGATTAAATAATCGCAACGCCTTTTCCTCGCTTATATATGTGTATTTGTACCCGTTTTTTGTGCACGTGTGAAGAATATATTCTCTTTTTGGTTTCTCTGTTGGATTGTAGGTTTTTGGTTCCCAGAGCGTATCACATGTTAGTGGCAAGATTAAGACAGATGTTATCGACCAATCGCTATATTCGTTGTAGATTGTGGTAGACATTTTTAGCCAATCATCTATCGTTAATTCGTTTTGTTTTTTTAATAAGGCAAATTTCATTTTTATTTCCTCCCTTTTACATATACATTATAGCATAGTATTTTCTTTTTAGCAAATAAAAAAGAGGCTTTCGCCTCTTAAAGATATGGTTGGAGGTTGGACATCCACCAGGGTTTTCACCCGAATTCATATTGTTATAACCCTGAGCAAGCTGCAACTATTTTATAAGCAATTCCCGAAGTAAAAGTCTACGGCATGGATACTAGAAAATATTCCTAGTTCTACGAATAATTTACCAGAATTTGCATGGTTATGGTAGTAATCTGTTGTTGCATTACCAACAGCCTCGTAAAAATCGTTGGCTGGTCCTTTATTTTCTTCTTTTTCTAGCAGCTTCCAAAATTCGTCAGCATTGTTAGTGAGTTGTAGGTGTTTGCATTTATCTTTTAGGTAGGTTGCAAATTGTAGTTTAGTTGCCATGTCTTTTATCTCTCTTTCTATGTTCTTATTATACTACTATACTTTCTTTTTAGCAAGTATTATTTGGGCTTTGCTTTTAGTTGGATCTAAAAATAATATATTGTTATCAAATTTCTAAATAATTTCTTGCATATACTGTTATAATGTGCTAATATATAGGAGCAGGGGGGGACATACATCAGCCATCCCTATAAAACTATTGAATATTACTCCCCTGCATTCCAAATTTCCCCAAAAAATTGGAAAAAGAAGAAGGTTATAGTCGCCTTCTTTTTTTGTTTGCTTTGTAGAAAGTATTGTGATATAATATATAGAGAAGAAGGGTTAGGATGAAGAATGAAAAGAAAATACAATATTATAGTTATTCCGAACGGTGAAATACCATTAGAAGAACTGGAAGCATCTGGTATAAAAATTTGTGATGAACAATTATCGAATTTTGAAAAAGGTATACCAAAATATTTGAGCGAAGCTCGTGTGATTAAAGAGAGTATTCTTATGGATATTGTTATTTGGCTTTGGTGTGATGATCATGGGAACTTGGGATTTTTGGAATGGCTAGATAAGGTGAGTTCTGAAGAATATCTAAAGTGTGCCCTTGAGTCTAAATTTGGTCCGTTGTGTGATATTGCTTACAGGAATTTAAGAACTGTATCAGAGTTTATTTATAACTTGTATTTGTGCGTGAAAACTGATGGAGATAACGGTGTTCCTAAAATGTTAGAACTTGCACCTAAAGACGTGTTAGATGTTATGGCAAGTTTGATTGAGTGTTTCGTCAAAGTTGGATATCTTAGTCAGGAAGATTATATCGAACGCAATATTCCTGATGCGATAGAAATTGTGGATGATCCACATTTTGGTATGTTTGAGTTGGTTAATTTGTTATTCTGTTATGATGAGGATGAATTTGATATGGATCGGATTCAAGAAAGTGTTAAGGAATTTCGTTTGAATACGGATTCTGAGGCAAAATTATTCTTATTTCACGAATTGGAAGTATATGGTGATTTTTGTAATGATTATTGATAAGATTGGCTTAGAAAGTGAGATTGAAAAATATGGAAGAAAATAAAGTATTAGTAACAGAACTACCATTGCCATTTGATGAGAAGGATTTGGAAGAATTGAAGAGTGCAAAGTGTATTATTGATTATCGTGGAGATGGACGACCTGTTGTGAAAGATGGACAGCCTACATTGTCTTATGATGATTGTTGGTGGAAAAAATAAAAAGAGTCTATGTGACTCTTTTCTTTATTACTTTTTCGAGCCAGAAAAACGATAAGTCTTTAGCTTAGCGTATGAATGGCTTTACCCTTGGTTCTTAATATACTCTTGAATTGTGTACTATAACTTGCACCCTCTCCTATATTACATTCTGTACTTAACTGCAAGTACTAGATGCACCTTTAAACTATATTTAGAGTGATTTTCTCTCTTATACATAAACGACTCCTTCTTGTTGATATTCGTTTGCATTTAGATAATTTAGGGGTTTTTAAACCTTTCGGCATACTACTAAAGTCTACTTTTTCACCAAATATATTCATGAGTATTGCAAAACCAGAACTCATTCTACCTTTGATAAAATACTTCTCTCCTAGATATTCTACTTTATCAAATTTTCTAAAGCCACAGATTTTACCTGTAGGGAGTTTCTGTTCTCCTCGAATACCCTTTGTAAGTTGATAATCTCCTTTAGATACTCTTTGTTTATAGAAAATTACATCCAATTCTTTAAATTCTAAACCACCACTTGCAACTACACAGGCATCTATATAGTGGTCTTTTTCTAAGTTTAAATGATTCCTATTTTCACTTGTTACAAATCCAAATGTCTCAATTGCATTAGGGTACTTCTTCAACAAGTAACTTCGGATGATGCTCATGTGAGTAGCATACTTTAGATTTCTACTCTTCTTAGGTTTCTTATTTAGAACTACAGTTCCAGCATGAACTCCCCTATGGCAATCTTCGCACAATGTAATAAGATTTTCTTCATCGTCTGTACCACCATCTCGTTTAAATTTAATGTGATGCACTTCTAGTCTACAATTCTTTTTACCACAACATTGACAAGTGTAGTTATCTCGATGAAGAACAGCTTCTCGTCTGGATGAATAACCATAATTGAAACCTTGTTGATAGCCCCAGTGTTTTACCTTCTCACTGATCAGACTTGGATCCTTCATCAAAGCTGTATCGAACTGGCTCACTTCTATAATCAAGTTTGAATCTGAAATAGGTAGTATCTTTTTACAAAACTCGATCTCGTCAATATGAGCCTGAACTTTGTGGTTTACCGAAGGTGGTAGTCTATCGCTTTTTGTAGAGTTACTACGATTTAGAAATCTAGGTTTTCTATAACGTGTTTTTCTTTGTCTACGATTACACCTATACATTCTACGAGCATCCATCTTTCGCTTGATATCGTTTCTTAACTCAGTTTGAGATTGATATAACACTTTATCGTTTCCGACAACTGCTACACCAATATGACGTGAGCCTGTATCTACACCGCAATAACACTCTTGAACCACGTCTGTTTCTGGTTCATAAAATAGCTTGATGGTGAATGGCTCTCTACGAACAACCTTTGCTTTCTTTGTTTTTAATAATCTACGAATCTTGCCGAAGCGTGCCGTTGGCATAAAAGGTTGTCCATTTTGTTTTAATACATATACCAACATTATTACGTTTCAGCTCCTTTCGTTGATGACAAGTTTTACTCTTTAAGACAGCACTTATCAGACTGTAGTGCCTATCTTAACTCTGTTACCAAATTAAGAATCGGACTTCCTTTCGTCAATGTTGAATCAAGTTTTTAATCTATGCACACAGGAACTCAATGCTATCCTTCCGACTTAATACATAGACTCAGAGCAACGGTCTAAGGCGACAACCGAAGGTGAGTAACCTTAAAGGTTCTCTAGTTCAACGTAGGTAAGATTTCTCTAACCTAAGACTTGTGAAGCAACAACTAATGACTAACCAGAAGATGGTCAGTCTTTAGCTGAGCATAGCTTCACCTTCTTGGTTTGTTCTTTCACAGAATGAAGTTAACATGTCCCTTAGTTCTTCTTCATCATAATATTCATCGTCTAGCACAAACATTGCCTTCACGTGGCACACCTTTTCATTGCCCTCAACTTTCTCCTTGAAGGCTTCTGGACATACGTCTAATAGATAATCCTGTTGTGTGAGGTAGCCATATTTGGCAAATAACTCTGCTGTTTTTTCAAAAGCGATGTATTGAGGATCGTGAACTTCTTCACTACGGATCCTCATGTTAAAGCTTTCAAAAGTTGGGTTATCTGCTATCAGCTTTTTCATTCGCTGGATTTCTTCTATAATTTCATTCATTCGCTTTTCTGCTTTTTCACAAAGCTTTCCGAAGCGTTTTTCTAGGATATTGGTCATGTACTGCTTATCCTTTTTGCTAATATCTTCCATCCATTCAATATGCGTCTTTCCAATTCCGTCCTGCCCAGACATCCAAAGGATTACTTCGATCTTCGTATCTCGGTAAAGTTTGTCAATGTTAAATAATTGAGATAGATCGCTTCCGTCTTTTGCTAAGTGGTGGAGCGTTCTCATTACAATGTCGTCAAATCGTTCTGTTTGCGTATTCTTGTCGCAAATAATAATATCGTATATTTTCTTCATTTTTATCTCTCCTTTTGTTTATACATACATTATACCACTTTATTTTCTGAAAAGCAAATATAGAAGTGCGAAATTATATTTGCTAAAAAGAATATAATGTGCTATAATGATGGTATAGAAAAGAGAGGAAAATACATGGCAAAAGAAATCAATCAAGAAAAAGTATTAGAAGCCTACAAGCAAGCAACGAAAAAGGGAACATTAACGGAAGGACAGTTGTTTGCGTTTAGTCAGTTTGTGAGTCAATTTACAGACGAATTTGGATACATGATTAAGAAGGTTATAAAAGAGTTTTGTCCAGATATCGCCAATGATATTTACAAATTGCATCATTTCAAGATTATGGACGATATGATTTATGATACATTGAGCGAGAAAACTCGGTTTTTTAAAGCCGAGATGAACGCTCTTTTTTTACTTGCATAAGGTAACAAATTGTGTTAATATATAATCATGAATAAAGATGAAACCAAATATACACATGGTAGAACCTGTGTCTACAATATCAATTACCATATCATTTGGAGTACCAAGTATCGAAACAAGTGGATGACTGTTGCTCTCGAAGATGAAATCAAACAGATCCTACATGATATAGCATCTGAAAATGGATTTTGTATCGAACATCTTGAGATCGGCTTAGATGATCATGTCCACCTGCTTGTCTCAGCACCGCCAAAATTATCGGTTACAGCGATGGTAAAATGTCTAAAGGGAACAAGTTCGTTCCGTTTGTTTAGGCTTCATCCTGAATTAAAGCGATTCTATTGGAGTGATAAGGATAGACACATTTGGTCACCAAGCTATTTTGTCGAGTCTATCGGAACAACAAATTCAGATGCAGTTGCTAAATATATTGACGAGCAGCGTAGTAAGGAGCATCAACATGACGACTAAAATACATAGAGGTATTCGATATAGGTTGTATCCTACATCTGAACAACAGATTTTGATCAATGAAACATTTGGTCATTCTCGTTTCGTATACAATAAAATGTTGCATCTATCTAAGGATGCTTATGACAAAGGTGAAAAACTTGTTTCCAGAAACGACTTCAATTATCGTCTTACAGCTCTGAAAAAGGAATTTTTGTGGCTTTGTGATGTAGATTCTACTGCTTTGCAATCAGCCAACGATGCTTTAGCTATAGCTTTTAGCAATTTCTTTGCAAAGCGAGCTAAGTTTCCAACGTTTCATAAGAAGCAGATCAATGAGTCATATACATCCAAAAAGATACATGGATCAAACAATATTGCCTTGGGTGGTAAATATGTAAAACTACCAAAACTAGGCTATGTCAAAGCCAAGATACATAAGTTACCTGATCCAAACTGGTTGATTAAATCTGCAACTGTTTCTAGGGATTCGGATGGTAAATTTTACGTTTCTATCCTTTTTGAGTTTGACGAACCTGTAAATGCCTATGTTGCAGACACTCATAATGCGATCGGTTTAGACTACGCTTCCGATGGATTATATGTTGATAACAATGGTAATATTGGTACAAACCATAAATACTATCGTGAAAGCCATGCTAAACTTGCAAAGGCACAACGTAAGTTGTCCAGGATGAAAGGCTCTAAAAAACATGAAAAGAAGTCATCCAATTACCTAAAACAGCTTCACAAAGTAAACAAGATCCATCGGCATATTGCAAATCAGAGAAAAGATAATCTACACAAGTTATCTACCGAGATAGCCAATCGGTATGATGTTGTATGTGTAGAAGATCTCAATATGAAAGCAATGTCCAATAAAGGATTTGGTAATGGCAAAGCGACCATGGATAATGGATACGGTTCATTTGTTTCAATGCTTGACTACAAATTATCAGCTAGAAATAAGTATCTGATCAAAGTTGGTAAGTGGTATCCTTCTTCGCAACTATGCCACGCTTGTGGAACTTTACATCATGAGATGAAGGACTTAAAGATTCGCACCATGCGATGTGATTGTGGTCTTGTGATCGGACGTGATCAGAATGCAGCAATCAATATCTTAAATGAGGGATTACGTATTTTAGCAACACAATAAAATAAAAAAGCATTAAGTAGGGATGGAATAGCCCAAACTTAACGCCTGTGGATATCGTGTAAGACATCCAACCCACATGTAAACCATGTAGGCTAGATGCAACGGTAGTTGAAGCAGGAAGCTCGGTAATTTATTGCCGAGTAGTTCACCTAAATTATGATGCTGGAGAACTTGGAGAAAGAGAAGCGACATTCTATATGCCACTCAACTGGTTCGGCTCTAATCTTACAAAGAAAGAAAAGAAGATCGAGGGTAAAATCGCTGAACTTGAAAATCGAAAGAAACGTTTGCAGAAGATGATTGAAAGGAAAAGTGAAACACTTAAATATCAGGAAGAAGAATATGAACGATTTGGAACAGAAGAAAGAGAGGCGAAGCAATGAAAACGGGTATCGAAAATGCTAAGACAACATTAGAAATTTATAAGAAACTAGAAAATGGCGAAATGATTTCTATTGAAGAAGTTGAAACCTGCTGGGGCTTTATTGCTGATGTATATAGTGGAATGGGAAAAAAAGTGGAAAAAATATTACAACTTTTAAAAAACGGCGATCAAAAACTGTTTAAGAAGATCTTGTGGATCAAGGTTGTGAAATACGATGAGTTCGTATATGTAGGATATGAAACACGGGAAGGAGATGAAGCAGAACTTTCTTTTGAGAGAAAACTGTTGGGAATGAGTGACAAAGAACTGAAAGGGTGGCATCGAAAATTAAAGAAGAAAAATCTTGCTTCCTTGATCTTAGATATTGAAAGAACAAGACTTGAACTCACAGCATGCAAGCAATCAATTAGAAATATTGACAAAGAAACAGAAGAATTAAGAAAGAAGTTGAAGGAAATGAAGAAGAAATAGGATGGGAGTAAAAAGTATGAGAAAAATTTTGGCAAGCGAAAAAGCTTATAGCATCATTATCAATAATTTGAAGGGGGTAGCGAAAGAACTACACGCCTACAAGTTAGGGAATCTTGGTAGTTGTGAACAACTAGAAGAATTTATTGACGATAATTGCGATAGAAATTACATTGTAAAAGGCGAAAATATTGAAGATATTGAAGAGTATATTGAAATCGCATCCTTTGACGATAATGGAGAAATAATAGAATGAAGAAAATAGGAAAATTGTTTCTGGTAGCGTGTTTTATATTTTCACTAGCTGGTTGCTATGGCAGTATGGAAGGTGGGAAGGAAAGTTTAATGAATCACGTTTCATCGTTTGACTATGAGCTTTCTGACAAGACAAAGTTAGAGATTGAAGAAGGTAAAGAAAAAATTATTGTTTCTGAGTATTCCTTTGTTGAAAGTTACGAAACTTACGGAGATGTTTATGCTCGCATCACGACAATGATTGAATCCATCAATAAAAAGATGGAAGAAAATGGATATACAGTTATCTCTAGTGATGTTTGTGACATTGCAAATAGCACACGTATTGCAGGTTATTCTTTTATGATTACGCTGATCTTTGGTAAGAAATAAGAAAAGAAGAGTGGAATGTATCTACTCTTTTTTTATGTTTGTGATATGGAATTTATGCTTGCTAAAAAGAAAATGCTATGCTATAATGTATATATACAAAGAAAGAGAGAAAACATTATGAAAAAGACAAATCAAAAGACAGAACAAGTATCAGTACCAGAACAGGTATCAAAGTTACAACCATTCCCATTTATTGAGAATGAAGATTATCTGCTGAAGCTAAAGAGTGGAAGTTATGCTGTTGCATATTGGAACGAGGGACAATTCTTTTCAGAATTTAGCGACCAGTATGTAGAAGAAGAAATTGTGGGTATTGTGGCATTGAAAGACCTTGGGTTATAAAATGAAAAGAAGATACAATGTTGCAATTTGCCCTAGATGGGATCTTCCGATCGAGCATTTGAACACTGAAGCAGGAATACAATTTTGCGAAAGAGAATTACAAGATATGCACAATGGAGATTTTCCACTCTCCTTATTAGATTCTCGTGAGATTGCGAAAAACATCTGCTACGATATTCTGTTTTATTTATTTATTGCTTATCCTAGTTACTGTGAGAGTTTCTTCTCGTTAATAAAAGAGATTAGTGAGAAGAGAAATGTTGAGCAAATTCTTAGAGATTATTTTGGTGAGCCATGTGAGCTTGCCAAAAAGAAGATCCCTGCAATCGAGAAGGACATTCTTGGAATGTACGAAGAATTTAAGTTTGATAATGGAGAATTTGTTAATCGAAAGTTTGACGAAAATTACCGTTTATCTAATCAGCATATTCTTTACAGGTACGAACATTCGCTTGCAAACTTTGTAAAAACTGGCTATCTCCATCAATATGAATATATTGAGGATAAGTATCCAGAAGCCATTAGGGTTGAAGAAGAGAATGGAGAAGAGATTGAAGTGATGGATCTACTATTCTTCTACGATCGCAAGAATTTGAATGTAGATGAGATTCGAAAGCGTATCAATTTCTTTGCTAGTGAAACTCAGTGTGAAGTTCGGGTTGTGGTGGTTAGAGAAGATAATGCGTCACAACAAGAGGAGAATGGATAAGGAAGGGGAATGAAAGATGTTATTCGAGAGAAAAGATATAAAGAAGATTATAGAGATTAGCGAAAGAGTTGCCGATGGTAACAAGTCGTTATCAGCTCAGGATGTTATCGCTATTGACTCGTTTTATTCAAGCGTCAAGCTTGGTGTTGAGGTGAAGGTTGCAGAAATTGCCCAAGCTTTCTACCCGATCACAAAGCAGAAGTTTTTTGAACTAAGAGATTTTTGCGTTGTTGATGATATGGTTAATGTTGCTTGTTACGACCTGGATGTAAACGTGTTTACATTCTCATTTCCGATCAGGATGTTTAATATGAGCAAGAAGGAAATTGAAAGTCATACATTTGACTTATGTCGTCGTCAGCTCAGAAACAAGAAGAAGGAATTAGAAGAAAAGGAAAAAGAGGTAGAGATGCTAAAGCAGAAGATCTCTGATTTAGAAGCGACATGTCAAGCTAAGGAATACTAGAAGAAGAAAGGTGGCAGCACTTAATAAGGTGTGTCCACTTTTTATATATTGTGTTTCGAGTAATTTCGACCTCTTTCGAGTAAATTATTATTTGCGTTATACTGTTATATCTGCTATAATGTAATTAGCTGATCTGCCGTGTGTAGAAACAGTCTCTCAAGACGAGTTAAACCAAGTTCTGCAAGACGCAGCAGGAACGTTTCTCGTCTTTTGCCTTTGTAATTGACGGAGCTGGCTAGGCTAAAAATGGACTAAGATCAGACCGATTTTAGACTAACCTTAGTCTAAATACAGACTAAGAACAGACTGATACTAGACTACAACTAGACTACGCTCAGACTAAAGCTAGACCAAAATTAAACTAAGGCTAGACTATAATCAGACCAAAACCAGGGCGTGTCATCTTGTTCGTAAACTATTATGGATCAACGTAAGGAAACAAAGGAAGCCGATCCAGGAGGAAACAAGAGAGAACCAGAAGGATCAATGGCAAGAAAACAAAATGGAAAGTAATAAGCAATCACATGGACGACACAAATCAGAGATGAAAAAGAAAAAAGGTGGGAGAACAAGGCAGCCACCTTTTTATATTTTATGTACGTACGTTCACCGATGGCAGCCCAGCCAGACAAACCATGACGGCATCATAATACAAGAATATATAATATATAAACCCTATATGGCACTATAACGATACAATATAAGCCACAACCCCATTACGTAACATGGGAATATTATCACTCATACCAAACAGGCAATTATCACAACTCTCTATCAATCCCTCTATAGACAACATATACTTCAATCGTAAAGAGGCAAATAACATAGAACTTGTAAAGATATCCTTAGCAACCACAGAAGGACTTCTTAGTGGACCTATATCAACCAATATACTCTCTTTAGGTTTCTCATACATAGTGAACTTATCCACAGGCTTAACAATATAGCCAGTTAGATTCATAATCGGATTCAAGTATATGTTAGAGCAGCCTTCTCTATCAACCAATACTGTCTTATTTTCCGTAATTTGATTTGCGATCGTCTTTTCGATAATGATAAACAAAGACTGAAAGTCCACCTTCGTTTCAGGGAAGCAGTGGTGATAAGCTTCGATACCAAAAGTTTTCTTTAATTCATTAAAAAAGAATTTATCACTGAAATCCATTCCAAACAGTTGAGTAGCAAATACAGTTTCTTCCGTTTTTTTATCTTTTAAGATCAGCTCTATTTTTCTCATATTTTCCTCTCTCTTTCTTTGTCTAAATTATATCATATTTCCTATATTTTCTCAAAAGAAAATAAAATGGAAAGATACAAGATATGCACAAACAAAATGGATCCAAATCCTGTTCCCTGTTCCTTCCTTAGATCTTCTTTTATTCCCTCTTCTTATAAAAAGAGAGAGAATAGAAAAGTTGTAAGGAAAGGTATACGCAAGAAAGGATACAGGAAGAACAAAGGAAGGTACCCAGTAAGCACAAATTATAATTTGACATATACTGTTATTTTTGTTATACTTTAAGTAGCTGATCTACCAAAGGTAGAAACAGATCCGAGAGACCACTTTGATACTTCCTGTAATTGACGCAGCAGGAAAGACGAGGTGGTTCCTTGTTTTTATGTAAAAGGATAAGAACAAGAAAAAGGACAGGAAACCTACCTTTAAAAAATTACGATATAGAACAACTAGAAGCACAAAAGAAACTGGGTATGGGAAATTCCGTTTTGTTCTCTTGCCCTTCTTCTTTTTTTAGAAAAGAAAAGAATAAGGAAAAGCCAGGGAAGATACAAAGGAACAAGACCAACCTGAATATGGGGCAGAAGTGGGGAAATCGTTGAGGAAGATAAAAAGGAAAAGTACACGGTTGGGCTAGTCTATAAGTAATTAGAACAGTACGCCGACATGGCATAGGTTAGTAGTGAATTTCTTGTTACTACTCTTTGATGTACCTTGTATGATTTCGCAGTATTCATATTAACAGGACTTAAAAATAGTTCTCGAAAATCATACTGTTATATGATATAATATGGTTAGAATCAATAGAAAGGAGTCGTAATGCAAAAGCGTAAATTTACAGTAGTGACACAACTACACGAAAAGAATAACTCAGACTTAATCAAATATATGGAATCTTCTCGTCATGCCTATGCCAAAGCAGTACGAGAAACTTTCTATACAATCAAATATGATAAGTTTGATAAAACAAAATATAACACATATCTTCAACACAAATATAATATTGTGAAAAGGACAGCTGGTTCGATCATCTCAGATGCTCAAGGTCGTTTTAATTCGCTAAAAGAGTTAAAGCAATATGAAGCCAAGCAATTAGAACATAAGATCAGTCATCTTGAAAATAAACTGATTCCTAAATTGGTTGAGAAGAGAAATAATGGCTCAAGGCTGCTCCAGGATGGAGCCTCTGTTTCACTAACCAAGCAACGAAATCTAAGGTTAAAAATTGTTGCTAAAAAGGCTAAGCTGAACAGATTAAAACAAAAGCTAAACAATTTAAACTATGAAATAGAATCAGGAAAGTTAAAACTTTGCTTTGGTACAAAACGGCTATTAAAACAAAATTACAATAAGTTCGTTGAACAGCGAGATAGTCAAATGGGTTTTATTGGTGCTAAAGAAGAAACTTGTTGCAATCATAACTTTCAGTTGAGGTACAACCGAAAGAGTAATCAGTTTTTGATTAAAATGCGTAAGGATTTTGGTGGGTATAAATCGGTTGATATTAAAGACAAATTTATTTATGGAGAAGTTTACTTCAATCACCATAAAAATAGGATCATCTCTATTCTAAAAAACAAGAATAGTCCACTATCTTATAAGATCATTAAAAAGAATGATCGGTATTATCTCTGCTGTACCTTTGAGATTCAAGTAGATACAAATAACTTCATAACCTGTTCTGAATATGGAACTATCGGTTTAGATTTTAATAAAGGATTTGTTACATTATCCGAAACGAATCAATATGGACATTTGGTGAGAACGCAATTTCTGCCTTATCGTTTCAAGGCTGGCAACAAAACCAAGACAGATCTACAAAAAATTGCAAATCAGGTAACAGTATTAGCATGTCAGACAGGTAAGAGTGTTTGTATTGAAAATCTCAATTTCAAAGCAACAAAATCTAAAACTGAAACAACTGGAACCAAACATGGCAAACAATACAATGATATGATAAACTCATTAGCGTATCGTCAATTTATTGACATCATCGAAAGTGCTGCTTATCGAAACAATGTAAACCTCGTAAAAGTTAACCCAGCCTGGACATCTTGGTTAGCAGAAAAACTCTATTGTCCAACTAGGAAGCTCAGTGTTCACGTCGGAGCTTCGTATGTTATCGCAAGACGTGGACAAGGTTATAAAGACACCGTTAAAAGTCTTTAACAAGTAGTCCTATATAGATGTATCAACGCAAGACAGTTGAGCATCTCCCTTTAGGATGTTGTTTATCCAGAAACTTCAGCAACAATCTTTATTGTGTGGCTATCGTCGAAATAGAGTGAGTTGAAGTGGAATAGGTTAACCGTAAGACCTTGGGTTGAAAAGCTCTAAAATTAACCTAAAAGTGAAATTCTTAAATTTCGCTATTTCTAGTTACGGTTAGTATAGGGGACCAGATTTCTATTCTACAATAAATCTATTATTTATTTTATCAACTTTATAACTGGGTTTATCTATCAGCCCAGTTTTTATTCTGATCAACTTGATTTTTGGGCTG
>ERZ773196.181-NODE-181-length-41180-cov-4.665751_pt1 | contig 41180 bp, 59 predicted proteins | sample MGYA00581009_ERZ773196 | MGnify/ENA primary metagenome ERZ773196 (study PRJEB29015, sample SAMEA2738162) | human oral metagenome | biome: human oral; feature: human-associated habitat; material: saliva | place: China | collected 2243 ... | reverse complement strand
AAGAAATAAATTAGGTAAACACCCCCAATACATCCGCTCTCGCCACAATAAACCTTACCTAATTTTAACCCTTTTTTTAATTTTCACGAATTTCACATTCAATAAACACGCAAATTCATCCAAGATTTACCCCCGATTTACGAGCAAAACTTGTATCTCACACCTCCTCTCCTCACAACCCTATATATTATATATACCCCATTTCCCCTTCCTCACCCTCCTATCACTCACCATAAAATCCACTTAGAACCCCCCTAGAACCAAATAAAAATATAAATATACCCAATAAAACCTAAATATTTGCGTTTTAAGGCACTTTTTACCCCTCACCCACCTCCTAACCCAGCTCACCTCCCCTTCTCCTCACCTCACGAAAATTTTACAACACCTTCCCGCACCTAAAAAGACCTAGTCACCCCACCTCTCCTCCGCTCGAAAAATTTTCACCTCCTCCCCATTTTTATTATTATTTTCACTTTACCACTTTACTTTTCACAAAGACAGGTATATAATAAACATAAATCCAATACAAAATACAGTATTAACTAACCAAACTATCACATAAAACTACACAGGAGGTAACATGGTTTCACCATTTTCACCACACGTCTTATATAATTACGGTCAGGACGAGCACAGTATATCGCCATACGCTTACAATAACTTGTACTATTTATACAACCCGTACGAGGCATATGCTGCTAAATGTGCGACCTCCGCACCAATATCCGTGCTGGATATACCAGAGCTCACGCCACACTCGTCACAAAAATCTCCTAAGGAGCACAAAGAACACAAAGAAACTGAGGAGATGGAGGAGCTTAAACGACTGCATCCGTCACATAACTACACAAGGGAATCGTTCCCCTTTGACAAGGTCTACACATCACGAGAAATTGATTATGCACTCACTCGAGGGGCGTGGAGATGGACTGCCAGGGGTCATGACAGGCTATACATTGCACCGTCAGCACTCAGGCGAGACATAAAGCTACAATATTACGACAACGGGGTTGTGAAAAGTCTGCGGATTCGCAAGTCATTGATAAACTACGAGGAATCTGAAAAAGTTGGGGAATCTGTAATATATTATGACCTTAAGTCCAACAATATCACGGTCTTTACAGCATCCTCCTACATTGAGGAGCTGAAAAAAGCAGCTCGATACTATTTCAACCACATCTACAACACTTACCCTATCGAGGAGGTGAAATACATGACTATACCACAACTACAATATTATGCTAAAGAATTTAACATCCAAGGCAGGAGCATAAAAAGCACAAGACAGCTGAGAAAAGAACTAGAGCAGGTTGCAGCTCGATACTTTACCTACAATGAGGAGGGGGTCACGAGCACAATGCCTGTGTATTACTCAGTAGGAACGAAGATGGCGGATTGCAAGGTTGTCCAATCTACGAGCGATAAACTTGTGCTATTACACAAAACTTCCACGCACAAATCACACATATTGGTGTTTGACCGAGAGACGGGGCGACAGATTAATTGTAAAAATCCAAGAACTGCCAAGTTGCTGTGGAAAGAAGCAGCCTATAAGAGCTACGACCCGCAGGAAACTGTGTGTGATTCTGTAATATCGAATCCAGCTCACCTCAATGGCTACGACCCTAACAATCTCACGACTGTTGTGGGTAATAGCCGAAGGGGAAAGCCTCACAAGTCAGTTCTAGCTGACAGAAAACACAAGCAGAAACAAAAAGCAGCCCGAACTCGAGAGCGAAAGAGGAGAAAAGAGGACAAGGCAGCTGCGGAATCTCGTTCAGCTACCCTCCGAGAGGACATTGCAGAACTATTTCAGTAAGCAAGTCCACCATTCGTTAATAATTTAACGCATACTCAACTTACACAAAATACAAGCTCACAACACTTCACAAAAACTTTTTTAAAATTTTTTCAAAATTCCACTTGACTTCCTTGCAGGACAGGTATATACTTAGTACAACGATACAACATAACAACCACGACACAAGGAGGTCACAAAATGAAATTCAGAGTAACATACACAATCAACAATGGTAACCTAAGAGGGTCAATGCAGGAGGTTATAACCGCTAGCAATCGTGAAGAAGCACACATCAAGGCGACAGCTCACAAGATAGGTGCTAGCAAGGAGGGTCTCACGGTCGAGATTGCTGATATCTTAAATCTAACTACAAGTCATCCATACTACGAGATAATTGTAAGCCTAGAGGACATCATTGAAGAGGCAGGAAGGTTCAGAGGAGCATACTTCTTCACACCGCCTAGAAACGCTGCTGCTAAAAGGGCTTATGAAGAAAAGCACAGCTGGGATGAGGTAACTTGGGAAGAAAACGGAGACGAGTATACAGCAGAGTTCAAGGTAGAGTGCACAGGGTCACACGTATATGCTAAAGGCTACTACACTAAGAACGGTAACAAGACCAATCTCACAGCAATCAAGAACAGCCTAAAAAGATTAAAGGCAATGAAGTAACACAAAACTACAGAGGTATTGTGAAAATTTCTAAAAAATTTTCACAATACCTCTTTACTTTTCCTACAAGGTGTAGTACAATACTAAGCATAACACACTTAACAAGATTACTTGAGGAGGACGACATGGAAAACAATTACACTACTAATCTAACAACTGAGGAAAGAGCTAGAAAACTTAAGATGCCAGTTGAGACTTCAATGTCTTACCTAGAAAACAATTGGGATAAGGTTATACCATATGGCGACTTGCTAATAGTTGCAGGATATGCTGGAGAGATGTCAGGAAACAACGTATTTGTAGCGGTATACCAAGTGCTGGATTATGAGACGGTAGTGATGGAGAAAATCTCACCACAGCTATTTGAGGACGAGGGTCATGCAATTAGATGGGCATTTGAGAACATCTACAGGTAAATTAAAAAGGGGGGTGAATAACCCCCTACTCATTTTCACAATAACTTGTAAATTTACACAATAGTTAACAACATTAAAAGTTTTTCCAAAATTTTTAAAAAAATTCCAAAAAAGGGGTTTACTTTTATTGTAAATGGAGCTATGATAGTCAATGTAAGGTACTTAACAAGATACACAAGGAGGTAAACCATGAAAGAATTAAGACTAACTGAAAGAAAGATGAAATTTGCTAAGAATCTAGGGCTGCCTGAAAGAACAGGCATTGAAACTCTACAAAATTTCAACATCTCATTGACCCCTTATACTAAGGGTGAATACAGCCTGATAGTAGCTGGGGAGATAGACAATCACTACTTCTATGCAGAGTACACCCAAGTAGGTGATATAGATGGTGACTACTTCTTATTAGACGATGTGTCTGAAGGATTTTGGGATAATCCATTGGAAATGATTAAGGAGGGGTTGGGGCTTTAAGCCTCGACCCTCTACCAAAAATTTTCCTTGCAAAGCCCCACAACGGACAAGGTCTTGCAGGATTGTAAAAATTTTTCAAAGTTTTTTGTAAAAAAGGGTTTACTTCCCACAAGGATAAGTCTATAATAGGAATCGTAAAGAACAATAACACTAATTAATACACAGGAGGATATAACAATGACACTAAAAGAGATGAGATTAGAAGCAGCTAAGCTAGGTATCAAGGGAACAAGCAAGATGAAGAAGGCTGAGCTGGAGGACGTTATTGCACAGGCAACTGCTGAGATGGAGAAATTCGCTGAGCACGGTGAAGGGGAAAAGATTGTTGAAGATGTAGTTATTGTCAAGGCATTCACAGGAATGGTGATTGGTGAGTTTGAGATTGTTAAGCAGACTAAAACCAAGATAGGTGTAGTTACCAAGGACGGCAACAAGCTAATCTTTAACCGCATGACAGGACTTCAGACCAATGCCAAGAACCTTAAGTTTGCTAACAGGTTCGAGTTCATCTAGGAGGTCACATGAAGAGCAACAAGGAGATTAAAGAATGGTGTCACGATAGATGCCACCACTACTATGACGATATGCTTGGTGAGGGGAGGGTGAAAAAAGCTCTCAGGAAGAGGAGAAAAAAGCCAACTCACCCTAACCCTCAACCTAAGGTAGAAATCACCGCAAAACCAAAATATTTGCCATTACCAATAGGTGAGGAGAACTATGACAAGGAGGAATTTCAATGTTTATATTAGTTGTTGTTATAGCTGCAATAAGCTGTAGTACAGGGTTGGGCGCAATATCTGCTCATTTTCAACAGGATTATGAGTTATCTAATAAGTTGTTTATTGCTTCGGACTTGTCGCTGGCAATTGTTATAGGTATAATAGCATATAAGATTTATTTTTAAGGAGGTTAAAATGAGTTATAAGCACCCAGTAGATTGCATAGAAGATGCAACGAGAGCATACGACACCAACACAGGTGTGGAGGTAATAATTGAGGAACAGTTGACAGACCGATTTTGGGTTTGTAGAAATCCGAAGGATGAATATATCATCTGTGCTGTCGATGAACTTGAAGATTTTCACTATATGTAAGTACATAGGAGGAATTAATTATGTTTGTAAATGTTGGAACTAACAGTTTTGTGAAAGTAGATGAGATTGAGACTATCTCACCACCAGAGTCATCACCAGTTAAGAGGTTACTAAACAATGCTAAGGACACTAATGCTTGCATTGAGTTGAACTACGGAAAGCGTGTAAAATCTGTCATCGTCTTGAAGACGGGTCATATTGTCACTTCCGCTCTACTACCTCAAACTATAGCTACCCGTATAGCGGAGAAAACCTGCGAAAATGTTAGATAGCGATTGATTATTCACGATACACCCACTAGGTCAGTTGAGCGAGACCCCCTCGAAGAAGGTTTGCCGTGAGGCTGACCGTGGGTATATACTAGGTTAAAATGTTAAGGAGGGCACAACTATTGCAAAACAAGAGTGGGGATGTATTCTGTTCACGGCTGGTGAATGTAGACAAGATAAAGTCTGCTTGTCCACAATTAGACATGGACGTGTACAGAATGCTTCTATATTATATTCAGGAGAGGTACGCCATTAGACTGGCGAAAGAGGCAGGAGAGCCACAGCCGTGGACAGATGACCCTGTCTTACAACATTGGAGATTCACCAACATCAGGAGAGAACACGACAGAGAATCTAAGTGGTTGATAGAGCACATTTCAACAAATAATGAATTATCCTATCGAGATAAGCTGCTCAACACAATCCTATTTAGATTGTTCAATCGACATCAAACCGCAGAGAAATTGGGTCTACCAATTAAATTCACGAAGAATTTCGACCCTGAGGAGTATCGAGAATTGTGTAGTGACCCTGAACACTTGTATTTTACCAATGCGTTCTATACCTCAGGCTTGAAAATGGGGCTAGAGCGATATTGCGAAGGGGAAGATTGCGTGCCTATGAGAGTGTTGTGGCTTATAGACTACTTAATTGAGCACAATTCACTCCAAAAGCTGTCTCCTAAGCACATTACTGGTGGAGGCTATCAGGTATATCAAACCCTTAAGAAATTCGAGGGCATTGGAGCTTTTATGGGATATCAATTGTTTGTAGACTTCACCTATATCCCAGAGTTCCCTGTAAGTGAAAACTCTTTTGTTGTAGCTGGTCCTGGGTGTAAAGCTGGATCAGACTTGTTATTTACAAGCAAAGGAGGTCTAAACTATGAGGAGTGCTTGTTTTGGTTGGTAGATGTTCTTAACAAAGAGCTTGATTTTTCCAAGATATTTACAGACCTTCCTGAGTACGACCAAAGAATGAACGTGATGTCACTGGAAAACTGTTTCTGCGAGCTACAAAAATACTACAAAGCCTACTATGGGCTGGGGAAACCAAAGAACACTTATAAGCCATTTAAGGAGGAATCTGATGAAAGAAATTAAACGTGTACAGCTTATAGCCTTTATTTTGGCTATTACGGCAATTATTTTAGAGCTGCTGCTCCTTTACTCAACCTGCGTGATTAAACACCAGAAAAAGGAAATTAGCCATCAAAAAATGGTGGTTAAAGAGTACAGGTCATACAGCCATTCCTCGATAGATAATTACGTGGCAGCTAAGCCACACCCATCTGCTGTGGTCTATGAAGAGGATGTTGTGACCGATAAAGGGGTTATAAGAGCTGGAACGGTTGTGATAATTGCCAGTCCTGAGCAAGTTAGGGCAGATAATGGAACGTATATTGTTAAAGCTGATGAGAATTTTGGGAGGTAAGATATGTCAACTGTAGTAATTTCAGTAGTTGCAATGCTTTGCGTAACAACAATGGCGTTGACTGTGTTTGTTACGAAGAACAGCACAGATGGTGATGACAAGTCTAAGACTAAGAAGTAGGAGAGGTTCATGGAAAGTAGATACGTTACAGCATTATATAAATTCCTCAACAGCGGAAGGTTCATCCGCAGCTTTAAGGGGAAATGCCCTGAATGCGGGGCTGAACTATGGTCAGTTGGAGACGATACTGTAGATAACAAGGTTAAAGCTAAATTTATCTGTGACTGCGGTAAGAAGTACAAAGAGGTTGTGTACAGCCCTGAGATGAGAAAATACAAGTATACTCAAGCTGTAGGAGTAGACCTTGACACCCCTAAGGGCACAATAAAAGTGCTTAAGCATTTTGATGACTATTATAGACCCGTGCCAGCTAAGGGTAAAGTGCTTGTGAAGAGGAAGAAAAGAGGTTAATTGTGAAAAAAGACGAAGTTATTGAATTTTTAGACCGTGCTCAATCTCACGCAGATGACACCTCAGGGTGCGTAAAAGTTGCTGTTGGTTGTGTAATTGTTCAGCCTAAAAGCTCTAAGCAATCAATTCACGAGATTTACGGTGTGAATAGAACTATTCCAAAAACTTGCAAGGTCTCAGGGTGTCATCGAGTTGAGCTGTATGGAGAAGATAGCAAGGAACACAGATTGCCCTCTGATTGTAGGGCAGTCCATGCTGAGATTGATGCTATCGCAACCGCAGCTAGATTCGGGATTCAAATATCAAGGTCTACAATCATCGTGACCCGATATCCTTGCGAAGCATGCGCTAGAGCGATTGTGACCGCAGGTATAAAGCACGTGTATTATGGTAGGGGTCAGGTTATATCGCAGGAAACTGAGCGAATTTTTGACGAGGGTAATGTTAAGGTCACGCACGTTGATGATTGGCGATATATAGATGTGGAGAGGTAAAAGCATGAGAAAATCAATTATACATAGAAGTTTGTTATCTTCAGATGATATCGAGGCACTTGCCCAAGCCCGTGAAAAGTTCGGGGAACGTAATCAGATTGCTGTAGCTGCTGAAGAGTGCTGTGAATTGGCTAAAGAACTGTTAAAGTACATGAGATACGGAAGTCACGAGAAGGCTGTTGCTGATACTAAAAAGGCTGTAGCTGGGGAAGTAGCTGACGTTATCATCGTTCTTGACCATGTCCTTACGATTTTTCAGATAAGCGATGAGGATTTATCAATTGAGCTAGGACTCAAGATGGGGCGAGTTAAGAAGTGGCTAGCAAGTGACGAAGGCATGGAGATAACAACAAAACTTAGAGAATTGGAGTAAAAGGCTTGAAATTTAAAGATTTTGACAGTTTAATTGGTCAGAACAGCTATGTCAGGTGTGAAGGTAAAAAGAGGATAGACCCTAGCGTAGTCAATAATCAACAAGCCTTAGACCACATATCCCAAGGAGGTCAGATTGGCTGGTGGGTTCGCCAAGGATATATCATAGTCGATATAGACGAGGGTAAAGAGGTTGCACTGAAGATTATCCGTAAGCTCAAGCTCAACACTCTAATGTGTAAAACGCCAAAAGGGCTTCATCTATATTTTAAAACTGACGAGACTTTTCCACAAAAGGTTGGCATGGTGCTTCCCTTCGGTCTTAAATGTGATTATAGATGTGCTGAGAAGGGGTATGTTGTCCTCCCGTTCGGAAGTTCGGGGAGAGCTTTCAACAACACCAAGACAATTGCTGAGCTACCACGAGAGTTCACCCCTCTGATGGGGTGTAAAGAGAGCTTGCTAAATCTCAGCGAGGGGGAGGGCAGGAACTCTACATTATTCACTCACCTCATGGCATATAAGAATCGAGGGGCTAGTGAAGATGAGTTGGATGAGATGGCTGAACTTATCAACACTTATGTGTTTAAAGACCCGATGGATGAGGATGAACTTGCTAAGATTGTTGATAACACCAAAAGGTACAAGGCTACTGAAGGATTCACTAACCCATATGTCATCTATACAGATAAGGGCAAACCCTCACAAATTAACAGCAGGGCAGTTTGTGACTACTTTGTTAACGAGGGCAAGGTGTTTGTTCTAGGGTCAGATTGCTATCGCTATCAAGATGGGGTGTATGTAGAGGCATCATCTCATGTTAGAAACACCATAAAGAACATGGTTGAGTTTGATAATCTAATCCAGCAGTCTAAGCTAATGGAGTGCTACCGATTGTTGGCAGATGATGCTAGAGTTCAGAAATCAGCTCAAGACCTCAACTCACACACGAATCTAATCAACTTTAAGAACGGGGTGTGGGATATTAACAAGAAAAAGTTGCTACCTTATGACAGCAAGTACCTTCAAACAATTCAGATTCCGCATGAGGTTAAGAGAAGAGTGCCATTCAAGAACACCTACATGTATGACTTTTTGGTAAATCAAGCTCAATTGAGTAAATCTGAGGTTGGTATGTTGTTAGACTACATTGCTTATTGCATGACAACCAATTACGGGCTGAAAACTTTCATGATATTAGTCGGCAGGTCTAACACAGGTAAATCTGTACTTATCAGGTTTATTGAGAACTTAGTTGGTAAAGTCAACACTTCCGCTCTAGCAATGCACGAGTTGAATGCTAGATTCTACCCCTCACAGCTATATGGTAAGTTGTTAAATTCTTGTGCTGACAACAAGTCATTGCCTTTGACAAGTATTGAAAATCTTAAGAAGATTACAGGCGGTGACCAAATAATGCACGAGAAAAAGGGTAAAGAGCCATTCTTCTTCACAAGTTTTGCTAAGTTGCTGTTCAGTTTTAACCAGCTACCACTACAACTCGAGGAGAAGTCAGATGCGTTCTATAAGAGAATGCGAGTGTTGAAAATGGATAGGGAGTTGTTTTTGAATGACGAATATGTGAATAGGCTGTGTAGTGATGAGAGCATTGAGCAGCTGATTCCGACTCTGCTGAATAGGCTGCCTCTGAAGAAAATCCCAAGAACAGACACATCTAATCAGTTAGTAGAATCACTAAGGCAGGACTCAGACACTATACACGCATTTATAACAACTAGATGCACAGAGTCAAGTGGGAGTATGGTGTCTAAGTCCAAACTTTATCAGACTTATGTGGAATTTTGTATAAATACGGGTAGAGAAGCACATAAAAGCCATTCATTTGCAAGACTAATGAGAGCTAGATACAAAGAGGTTCGGGGTAAGAACCGTGAATATTGCTGGGAGGGGGTTGAGTTAAACAAAGAAGATGAAGACTACTAAGTTGTTTATAGGTAAAGAAGTGTGGAGACCGATTCCCAACTATGAAGGGTTTTACTGGTTTTCCAACTACCAAAATGTGAAGAATGCCAACGGGAAGATGATTGCTAAAGTAGATTGTGGAAACAACAACTACAAGGTGAAATTGCAGGCTCAAGGTCAAGTTGATGAGAAATACCTCACGACCCTGACAGCTGAAGTATTTCCTGATTGCGTAGAAGTATAAGAACGGAGGATGAGATGAGAGAAAGAGAATTGTACAAGATTCAACGTGTGTTAGCTTCAGCTAATCGAGATAAAAAAGGTGACTTGAGGGTGTATGAGTATTACAAAAGGCATTTACAAGAGCTGGACATAACTCCACGAGAGTATGAATGGGCTGTGCGTAAGCTGGCTAATGTATTGAGGGTCTAGCTATGTACAAAAAAGTTAAGGTTAGACCCTATCTCATCAATCTTATACATGACCCTGACAATCGAGATTGGAACGACTTGGAGTTGCTGTTGAAAGCGATTGAGCGGTTGATTAAAATTCAAGTAGGTCAAGGCAAGAAGGGGTTGAAATTCCATAACGGTCAAAAGTTGAGTTATAAGAAGGCTCAAGGACTGTTGTTTGAACTGTATAGCTACTTTGGAGATAAGGGCTGTTTTACAGGTGGAATCTGCGGAGATTGCCAAAAATTTAACAACTCTATGACAGAAAGCGGTACATATGGATACTGCGGAGATAAAAACAAGTTTATGCTGGATGGATGCACGAAATGTGTGAAGGAGGCAAAGAGGTGAAAATATTTTACTTTGAGGCTACTGCTGAAGAGCTTAAATCTAACTTGACGATAACTCAGAAACTAGCTCAAGTATTCAGTAAAGCAGCAATTAACCTATCTGAAGCATCTTGCTCAAAAAATTCGGAAGGTGATGACCATGAAGATTAAATACGCTGTAATAGACATAGAAACTACAGGTCTTAACAGATTTACTGATGACATAACCTTTATAGGGGTTAAATGTCTTGGAACTAAAGAAGGCGAAAAATTCAGCAAGGACTATATATTTGAGTGGGAAAATGAAGAGCACCACGAAATGTTCAAAAAATTGTGTTCTAAGCTGAGAAAAGATAAGACCCAACTCATATATCAGAATGGTAAATTTGACACCTTGTTTATTGAGATTAAGACAGGAATTAAGCTACCTATACACCATGACACTATGCTGATGGGCACAGCTTATGACCTAGCTGCTCTTCATGGGCTTAAACCCATGGCAAAGACTTATCTAGGTGTAGATGATTGGGATATAGCCAAGAAAGACAAGACTTCAACAGATGCTAAGAAGGTCATACCATACCTCAAGTTAGATTTGAGATACACATGGGGATTGTTTAAATTTTTCAAGAAACGGCTAGATGAAACTCAATATCGCTTATATTCTAAGTTGTTGATAAAAGCCTATAACATGTATAGAGTTGTGGAACGAACAGGAATCTATTTTGACCAAGAAGCATACTGGGATGTCAAGGTGGAATTGACCAATAGGGAGGCTGAAGCCCTCAGGAATCTCAACAGCAAGTACAAGATTAATTGGAATAGTCCTCAGCAGAAGCAAAAAATCTTATTTACAGAGGAGGGTGAGAACCTGCCTGTGCTGAAAACTACTGCTAAAGGTGCACCTTCCGCAGATGCGAGTGTAATGAAGAAACTGGCTAATAAGGGTTACGAACTTCCAAGGCTTATCCTCGCATACAATGAGGTTAACACGCTTAACAAGATGTTCATGAATCGCTGGGATGACGATTCAAGCTACGATGGGAGAATTCACCCTAACTTCAAGCTAACTAATGTGGTATCGGGAAGGACAAGCTGTTCTGACCCTAACTTACAGCAAGTACCAAGGAATAAGCAGGTCAGGTCATTATTTACTGCGCCTAAGGGTAGATTATTCTTTGAGGCTGACTATTCACAGCTAGAATTGAGAATTGCTGCCCACTATGCGAATGACCAAACTATGTTAAAAATCTACAACGAGGGTGGAGATATTCACACTATGACCGCTAGTCTTATGACAGGAGGAAGAACTCCAACTAAGGACGAGCGAAACAAGGCGAAGGCTGTAAACTTTGGATTTTTATATGGAATGAGTGCCAACAAGTTCGTTGAATATGCTTATGATTCCTACGGTCAGACCTTCAGCAAGGCTGAGGCTGAACACTATCGAGATGCGTTTTTCTTAAAATACTCAAGGCTGCTACCGTGGCATGAAGAGCAGGAGAGGTTGTGCGAAACCTTAGGAGGAGTCTCAACTCTATTTGGTAGATTTAGGAAATTGCCAAAAATTTACAGCGATAAGCGATGGGAACACCTTGAGGCAGCCCGCAGGGCAGTAAATACCCCTGTTCAAGGAACAGGTTCAGACATCCTATTGTCCGCAGCAATTGAAGTGAGTGAGACCCTTAAACCCTACGGTCTTAAGGTAGTTGGGACGGTTCATGACTCGATTCTAGGCGAGTTTAATGCTGAGGATGAGGATTGGATTGTGCCTGAGATTAAGAGGATAATGGCCAATCCTAAATTGCTGGATGAGTTTAATATACACTTAAATGTGCCGTTAGAAGCAGATGTGGGCATTGGTGCTTGGGGTAGTAAATAATTTAATTTTTACAGCAATAATCTAAGATTTTTGTGGGTATTTAAAGGTATTGATAGGTTATGTGAAAATCCGCTTGTAAAAAATTTAAATTTAGGGGTTTACTTCACACAGCTATTAGTATATGATAAGGCTACGTTAATAATTTGAACCGCCCTTAAGGGCAGAAATGGAGGAGACCATGAGTCTTAAGAATCTAAAAAAGGGTGACAAGGTCATCATGAAATCGTTTACTGGGATGCCACTTGGCGTATTCACAATCGCTAAGGCAACTGACAAGAACATCACAATTCAGAAGGCTAACGGAGAGCTAAGAGTGTTCAGCCGTAAGACGGGTCAGCAGCTCAACATTGAAGAGGGTAAGGAGAGATATGCTAATTCCATCATCAAGGATGACGGCAGCTATGTGAACCCTCTGGAGAAGGCTAAGAAGGCAAAGAAGTCTAAGAAGGCTGAGGAAGGTAAGGCTGCTAAGAAGGCTAAGAAAGCAAAGAAAGCTGAGCCTGTGGAAGAGCTTGATGAACTTGACGATGAGGACGAGGATGAGGAGGATGATGACGAGGAGTAAGAAAAGTGCAAAAGATAAGTCACAGCAGAGTGCAATGCTACCTGTCGTGTCCTTATTCTCACTATCTTAGATACGTTGAAAGACTTAAGAAGAAAACCAAGTCAAGACCGTTGAGTTTCGGCACAGATTTTCACAAGTTGCTAGAATTGAGAATTGCTGGTAAACAAGCAGTCAAAGAAGCATTCAATCAAATTCGTGAAGACTACTACGATTTACCAGCATCTTCTCAACTAGAATTGGGGGATGACTATCTTGTGACCCTCAAGGAAGTATTCAGCGATTACATGAAAATCTACAAGTCTGAGCCTAAACCTGATAAAACGGAGCAGGTGTTTGATATCCCGATATGTAAATATAAGGGTGAACCTGTTATATTTACAGGGGTAATTGACGAAGTCTATGAAACGGATAAAGGAGTAGTCATTGGTGAGCACAAAACATTCGGAAGAAAACCTGATTTACTGACGATTGTTATGAACACACAAAAGTGTCTGTACGCCAAGGCTACTCAATATCTAATTGGCAAATTACCTCAAGAGGTAATTTGGGATTATATCAAGTCCACAGCTGCTTCTGAGCCTGTTTGGTTGGAGAGTTCAGGGAGGTTCAGTGAGGCTAAAAATGCCAATATTACACCTTATTCTTGGGAGAGAGCTTGTAAAAAGAGGGGTATTGAGGATAAGTCCATTTTAGATAAAAAAGACCTTTATTCAGGCAATTTACCCAATTTTTTCTTCAGGCTACCTGAGGAGTACATACCTGAGATGGTGGAAGATATTTGGCAAAGTTGGCTATATGTGGCTAAAGACATACTAAGACAAGGTGACCGCAACAAGGCTAAGCATACTGGTCAAAATTGCTCTTGGTGTGATTATAGACAGATATGCTATGCTGAGCTGACAGGAGGTAACGCAGATTACATCAAGGAACGTGATTTTGAGTATCGAGATTAAGGAGGGCTAATTGTTAGAAAAAGTCAAAGACATCAGCACTGTAGATAACGGGAGATTGGTTTGCTTATATGGTAAATCAGGCTCAGGCAAAACAACTCTAGGGGCTACATTCCCTAAGCCTATGCTATATGTTAAGATAGGTGATGACGGGGTCACTGCAATTAGAGATGTTAAAGGGATTGACGTGTTGGAAGTTGAGGAGACTAAGGATTTCAAGGAGTTGTTCAAAGAGCTATTCAAAGACAAGAAGTATAAGAGCGTATTTTTCGACACATTTTCACTCATAGTCAACGAGTGGAAAACTGAGAATATTACATCAAAAAACAAAAAAATGACGCAGCAAGCGTGGGGAGACCTGCTGACCGAGACGGAGGAACTTATCAGGCAGATGTCTAAGCTGTCTAAGAAAAAATGGGTGATTTTCAGCGGTCACGAGGCAATTGACTCTATCGAGGGTCTCGAAGATGAGCTGCTACCTGATGTACGTGTGTCGGTGTCTAAGGGTGCGAGAACGTACCTTGAAGGAATGGTCAATTATGGGTTACACACAATCGTTGTGGAAAAAGAGGTTGAAAAAGATGGAGAAGTCCAAACAGTTGCTAAGCACGCAATTGATATAGGGTCTAATCCATACTACTGGACAAAATTCCAGTCAACTAAGTCAACTAAGATTCCTAGACGGATATTTAACCCAACATTTGATAAGTTACAGAAGTTAATGCACATTGAAGAAAACTAAGAGGAGACAAAACAATGGCAAAGAGAAAAATGAAGTTAGATTTTACTGGAGTTGAAACCTTTAACATGCCTGCTGAAGGAGTTCACAAGGTTAAGATTGAGAAGATTGAGGAGACCGTATCGCAGGGCGGAAATGATATGTTCAAGGTAACATTCGTTGTTATTGCTGGTGCTTCTAAGGGCTGCAAGGTTATTGAAAACTACCCTCTGATTGATACTGCTCTGTGGAAACTGAAGGGTCTACTTGAGGCTATTGGAATGAAGGCTGATGGCAGAGTTCAGATTGACCTAGATAAGATGGAAGGTAAGACCCTTGAACTCACTGTTAAGTATGAGGAGTATGAAGGCAAGGACAGAGCGAGAGTTGCTGAGACCCGCAAGGTTGGAGCTGCTATCACAGGAGATGAGGGTGACATTGACGAAGATGACGATGACGAACTTGATGAAGATGATGAGGATGAAGATGAGCTTGAGGACGAGGATGAGGAGGATGATGACGAGGAGGAAGAAGAACCTCCAAAGAAGTCTAAGAAGTCAACTAAATCCAAGAAGTCTGAACCTAAATCTAAAAAGTCAACTAAGTCCAAGAAGAAGGCTGAGCCTGAACCTGAGGACGAAGATGATGACGATGACTGGGACGATTGGGATGACGACGAGGAGTAATCATGAATAAAGCTCACTACAATAGAGTTGTTGGGCTGTTGAATCTATACGAGTATGTGGACGGGGCAATGGACTATTGTTTATTGCCTCGTTACGCAAAATTGTTCAACTTAGACACTGAACAAAGGTTGTGGCTGGCATACTTATATGGATTATCCTATTCTTGTTCAACAGCTATCAGAATACAACACGCTTTTCCAACTTTAGCGGAGGTGACCCCTAAAGCCCTGAAAGAGTTCTGGAGGGAAAACAGAGAGACCTTGTATTTTAACAGAGATAGAAGGTACTTGAAGAATAATAATCAGGTTATCCCTGCGATTAAGTGCCTGAAGAAATTAACTCACGGGTCTATCGAAACCTATTTGCCATTGGGATTCCAAAACTTATACAAAGAAATTGTGAAAAACTGGGACTTCTTTGGCCAAATGGGGGCTTTTCTGTTCTTTGATGCCCTATACGGGCTGTGCCCTGAGTTATATCGAGATGCTGAGACCCTTAAGTGGGGTGATTGCAGTAAACCTGTAAGGGAGTGCGCAGCGATTATTGCTGAATGTGAAGTCTCTCGTCAAAACTACCCAGTATTTGATGAAATAGTAGCTGCATTGAAAAAAGACACCTCTAAGCCTATAATCTTCATTGAGAGTACCCTATGTGCATACTATAAAATGCTGAAAGGTACAAGATACTTAGGATTTTATGCTGACCGTTTATTGGAGGAAGTCACAGAGTATCAAAAGTACATGCCTGAAGATGTGAACTTGTGGGACTATCGCCAACAGGCTATACCTAAACAACTACGGGGTGAATATAACCATCGTTGGACAGGTATTCGCAAGGAACTATGCAAGCCCTTAGAGGTAGAACAGGTCAAGGCTGAAGATACTCCACCTCAGATTATAAACATCAGAGGCACTAATGGAGCTGGAAAATCCACTCCATTGATATTGCTTAGAGAACTAGACCCTGATATGTTTGAGGTTAAAAAGCCTGTGAATGGCAAGAATACAGTAATTGCAACGGTATACCCAAATTACAAAATAGTTGCCCTAGGTAAATACTCCAACAAGTGTGGTGGCGTAGATTCCCTGAAGGACGGGGCAACGGTTCGCAAGTCGCTAAAGTACGCACTGAAGACTTATCCCGAGTACACCGTAATCTTTGAAGGAATAGTGGTAAGTACGATTTTTAGGACATATGCTGACCTATTTACTGAGTTAGAAGAAAAACATGGCTTAAAAACAAAAATTTTGTATTTTATGCCTCCACTGAAAACGTGTATAAAGCGAATTTACAAGCGGAATGGTGGTAAAGCCATAAATGAGAGCTTAGTTGAAGGTAAATATCGAACGATGGAACGTGGCATTGAGAAGTTTAAAACTGCAGGGTTTAATGTACAAGTTGTTGATAACAGCACTTGGAAGAAAAAAGACTGTGTTGAGAAATTCCTAGAACTGATTAAGGAGGACTAAGTGAATATAATATTTTTAATTAACGGGGAGTCTGGTGTTGGCAAGGACACGCTTGTAAAACATGTGACTAAACATCTATATGAAATAGCATTCAACCTAGAGGTTCACAACTACCACAGGTCAGACCTTGCAAAAAACGCATTGAAAACACTAGGCTGGGATAATTCCCGAGATGAGGAGACCCGCAAGTTGTTGGCAGATATTGTGGATTGGATGGAGACTAAGGGTCTTTTAAAGACTTGGGAAGACAGTATTTTAAGACCTAGAGACGGGCTCAATATCACATTTTATCACGTTAGAGACCCTAAGAGGTTTAAAGACCTCAGGGAGAAGTACGAAGATGAGAAGAACACTTGGATATACACAATTCTTATTGAAAGAGACCTCAATGCTGACCCTAACGAGATTGACCGCTGGGGGGTCAATGATGGCAAGTTCTCTTATGATTTAACAATAAAACTGCCTCCAAATGATTGGAAACGCAGCCATTGGATTTACGAAGATGTGGCGTATATGATGGCGAATACGTTGCTAAAAGCAGCATCCCAAAAGGATTTACACAACCCTGTCTCTAATTCCTCTAAACGTGTGTACATTAGTGGGAAAATAACAGGAACAGGTGATTTCAAGGAGAAGTTCAAAAAAATAGAGAATCGTATCAAACTTGAACGCCCCGATTGGGTTGTTGTTAATCCAGCCGATGTAGAGCTACCTAAAATCTGTGGTTGGGAGGACTACATGGTCATTTGTCTCCACCTGCTGAAGTCTTGTGACTCTATCTATATGCTACCTGACTGGGAGAGTTCCAAGGGGGCTAAGGCGGAGTATCAATATGCCAAAACTAACAACATTGAAGTGAATTTTGTAGAGGAGGTTTGGTGTGCTGATTAATGAACAAGTTACTGCTAATAATGCAACCGATGCTTGGGAAACGTGGTTCCACAAACTTCTTGACGAATCAACAAGTCAAGATGTTCAATCTTCGAGGGATGGGAACGTAGCAGCTGAGATTCTCAATGCGGTCACAATTATCGATGACCCTAGAAGTAATATAGTTGAGTCTGACTTGAGAAAACTCAGCAAGAAGTACATGATTGGCGAGTTGATGTGGTATCTAGCTGCTGATAATACTCTTAAAGGTATTCAAAATTACACTAAGGCTTGGGATAGAATGAGTGATGATGGGGAGGTTGTAAACTCCAATTATGGTCATAAGATTCACAAATTCTATGGATTTGACCAATGGGAGTATGTGAAGAACCTCCTCAAGGCTGACCCTAACAGCAGACAGGCTGTAATTCACATCAAAAATCCGATGGATTATAAAACTAAGGATACACCTTGTACAGTGTGCCTTCAGTTCTTCATCCGTGAAGATAAGTTGTTTTTAACAACTTATATGAGGAGTAATGATGTTTGGTTTGGATTCCCTTATGATGTGTTCAACTTCACGTGTTTTCAGATTCGCATGGCGATGGAACTGGGTGTTGGTATAGGGTCTTACACTCACATAGCAGGGTCTTTACACTTATACCAAAGAGACCTTGACAAGTTCTTAGACCGCCCTGACACGGAGGCAAAATGAGTACGATAAGACCTGTGCCTGAGTTCTCTGAAATGACGTGCAAAACAAAGGTGTATGTGACCGTTTCCAAATTTCCTGGAGATAAGCCAAAGGCACATCACTTTTGCTACGTCAATTCAAGGGTCTTGAGGGAATATCTCAAGTTGTTTGGGTTGAGGAAACGAGACATGAAAGATGTCATAGAGCGTTGGGCTTTACAAGAATTTAATGTAAGCATTCAACTCGAAACATCACTAGATATCAAGTTAATTAAAGACTTAATTGTTGATAGATACAAAAAAGTATACCCGTACATGACAACGGATGCCATTATTGACAGTCACGGTTGGGCAGGTGTATGGGTTACAGAGCAGGTTGGAAGGGAGTTAAAAGCCAATGCAAGAGCAACGTACAACAGACTTTTCAAGTCTACCTAAGATTGTAGCTGTGGATTTTGACGGCACAATTGTTAAAGACAACTATCCTGAGATTGGAGAACCTAATCTTCAAATGATAGCGGTTCTGAAAAATCTCAGTGAATTGGGGGTTAAGCTAATTCTGTGGACTTGTCGTGATGATGACCTTGCACAAGAAGCAGTTGAATTTTGCAAGTCCTACGGGCTGGAATTTAACGCAGTCAATGAAAATGTCATCGAATCTAAGACCCTAACGGGTAACGATAATCGCAAGGTGTATGCTGACCTATACATAGATGATAAAGCGGTTTCTCACAACAGAAATTACATGTATTGGGTGGGAAGGCTTGGATTCGACCTGTTTGATTTTGAGCGAGGTCTCAGAGGTATTGAAGAATGGCAATAGAATCCACAATTGTAGCCTCAATATTGGCTTACTTGAATGGTCTACATGGTTGTCAAGCTGAAAAGACCCACGGGTCAGCAATGAGCTCAGGAAAAGCTGATATATTTGCTTGTTATAAGGGTAGATTCATCAGGCTGGAGGTTAAGACCCCTGACCATGGGAATAAAGCCAGCAAGAAACAACTTATCAATCTAAGGCGGTGGAGGTCAGCAGGGGCTGCTTGTGCTGTTGTCTATTCCTTAGAGGAAGTGAAGGATTTTATATCGGAATTAGAGGAGGACACATATGGCAATTAATGCAGTAACAGTATACTTTGTTCACCTAGACAATAGACCCTCCGACAAGGTCATTGATGTTTTGGGGGAAGTATTGGAAGAATTGTCTTGGGAAGATAACAACACAGCTTTCATATTTGCATTTGTCGACATGCACGGAAAGTTGCGCAGGATAACACTTACCCCAGAGAATCCAATGTGTGCTTTAATGGATTTTGGAGACCAAGAATTTGAAGTATCTCAAGAACCTGAGTATATACAAAATTTGATGAATTATGCTAGAGAGGTTAGGGATGTACAAACTTAAAACTAACCCTTGGCCACACCAATGGGCTGCTTTGGATTACATGATAACCCATGACCAAGCAGCTCTTTTTACTGATATGGGGTCTGGGAAGACAAAAATCATGATAGACACCATAGTTAACAAAGATTTTAAGAGGGTCTTGATTGTAACTACCAAGAAATCTTGTGATGTTTGGGATAAGCAGTTTGATGTTCATTCTAATATCGCCAAAAATTTGCGTTTTAAGCTGTCGGACTTATCCACGACAGATAAGATATCAAAAGTGAAAGAAACTTTTGGTAGAGGTAAAATTTTCCAGCAAATTTTGGTATATATAGTCAACTATGATAGTGTATGGATTGAACCCTTTTCCGATTTAATTTTAAAACTGCCGTGGGATTGCGTTATTTGCGATGAAAGTCACAGGATAAAAAGCCCTTCAGGGAAGGCTAGCAGGTTTTTAGCAAGGCTGGGGAAGAAGGTACAACACCGCTATATCCTAACGGGGACACCAGTGTCTGAAGCCCCTACAGATATATACGGTCAATATAGATTCCTAAGACCCGATATATTTGGAACTAACTTTGGAAATTTCAAGAACTTATACGTCAACATTGACCAAGTTAAGTCCGCATATTGTGGATTCCCTGTATCGGATTCCAAGAACCCTTACAAGAATCTTGACGACCTTAACGAGAAGATGTACAGTTGTGCATTCTATGCAGAATCCTCAGTTGAGCTGCCCGATACAACTCATCTTATTAAAGACATTGAGCTGTCTAAGAGGGCTGTGAATGTGTATCGTGAGTTGGTTAAGGAGGGTGTATATGAAGATGAACAAGGAATTGTTGAAACTAACAATGTCTTGACCCTGCATACCAGACTTCAGCAATTGCTTAGCGGTTACTTGCCCATGGAAGATGAGACTTTTACTGATAAATTTCAAGTAAACCTAGACTGTACTAAGTATGCAGCCCTAGAGGAATTGTTGGAAGAAGCACCCCCTACAACACCAATTGTTGTCTTTGCTAAGTATAGACACGATTTTGACATGATTAAACTTGTGTGCGAGAAGCAGGGCAGACGGTATGGAGAAATTTCAGGTCAACTTAACAACTACCAAGAGTGGATTGATGAGAAAATTGACTTGATTGCTGTTCAATACAAGTCAGGGTCTGAGTCTATTGACTTGACCCGCAGCAGGTATTGCATCTACTACAGCCACACCTTCTCCTACGGTCTATATCTTCAGAGCTTGAAGAGGACACACAGACCTGGACAAAAACACAAAGTCACCTATTATCACATTATATCTCATGTACCTAAATTGACATCTGTGGATGAGAAAATCCTTAAAGCACACGAAATGAAGAAAAATCTTGTTGATTATGTACGAGAATATGAAAAAGACGAGAGCTAAATTGCCCTCGTCTTTTAATTTACACAGATTCACCCAACTCTGCAAGTCGTTCACGTGCGTAATCCCGAGCCTCAATCAGGGGTTTTCCTGTCTTATCCCAAGAATCTGCAACGTCAGATATGACTGAAAAGAAGTTTATCCAATCTATCTTCGACCAATTGCGCATTAGATTCTCGACAACCTCTAGCACCTCTCTGTCAGTTTTCTCCAAAAATAGCTTGTAAAATCTGACACGTATGAAGTCTATATCATGGTCATCAGTTAGACCCTGACTGAACTCTTTTAACTTGTCTGAGGTCTCCTTGTCTATAACCTTGGTGGTATCGCTAAGGTAATAATCAACATAGTCTGTAAGGCTCAGCATCCCATGTTCTTGAGCAAGCTCAGTAATGTTCACTTCAACCTCCTTAGACAATGTATACTCCCTTATTGTCTTGTATGCACACCCAACCGCTAGGTATCTTCATCCAATTTCCGCTGATAGCCTGACAAGTTACAACTGTTCCTTTCATGAGGATTGCCTGCCTGCTACCTCTTATAGCATGTGCTCGACCGCTTGGCGTTAGCTGGCTGACAAGTTTTACAGGGTAATTAGTACCTGCACCTGTCCTAACTCTTAGTCCTCCGTTAGCTACAATTGTGTAATTTTTGCCAACTTGATACCTAGCTTGACGAGGTGCAACTGCTGTTGTATTAGACCTTAGCCAATCCATGCAGAGCCAACCACCTAGAGAAGGTGCATAGCCCCAGTTTCCTGTGCGTTCTGTGATAGTTACTGATGCCCCGTTAGCTACTCCACCAACTCTAGCATAGTTAGTTCCTGCCCCTGCTCTCACGTTAAGACCGATAGCTGAATTTACTGTGTAAGTAGTACCTCCTGTGGATTGAACAGGTGCTGACGGTCTAGCCTGAGATTGAGAACCGCTAGCAACACAGCTCCAGCACTGCAAGATTAGACCCTTCATGTGTCTCTCGTAGCAGTACCAACCATCGTGATTCCTCTGTCCAGGGTCTCCGATATAGAGCCAATGCTCTCCACCTACAACTTTGTAGTCTCTTACAGCAACAAAGTGACCTCCAAGTGTCCAAGTAACTCCTCCAACAGTGCCTCGTCTAAACAGTAGAATTCCATACTGACCGTTGGTTAAGTCGCTGAACAACTGGCTTATAGAGTTATGCCAATTTACATTGAATCCGTAAGCCTGTAGAGCAGCTTTGATACCGCTCCAATAAGTTCCATCACCATTGGATGCGTACCCGTGAGAGCTTAACCACTGAGCAACTTCCCAAGGGGTCACAGCTGTGTTAATGCTGTATATAAGGTCTGCGAGAGCAGTTGGGGCACAACCGCTGACAATCATGTTTCTACCTGCGTAAGGGTTACGACCCCAACGGGAATCGTATTGTTTGAAATTTGTGCTAGCCATTGTGTTTCTCCCCCTCATTAACAGATTCTACATCTTCTGCAAATTGTTTATCAAAATCAGTTTCATTATACTCCGATAGTTGCTGAACCCCCTTTCCTAAGGCTGCTAAATTCATCATTTCAAGTTTCTTAGGGGCTTCAATCCACTGTTTAAATGCCTGATGTAATCCTGTGCTTGCAAGACCCGAGAAAGCTCCAATAATGAATGCTTTAAGGGTCAGCCCAAGAATAATCAGTCCACACAGTCCTCCAACTAGGAATAAGACTACTGGTATAATCTTGTTATCTGTGGGTAAGAAATTCTTAAGCAGGTAGCCTATCATAAGGCACAGCACTAAGATTAGCGGTGATATAATTTCCATCATAAACTTTGTAAAATCCATAGGTTTTAACCCTCCTTGTTGTTTCTATGTTCAAGACGTCCAATTCGCTTTTCGTGTTCAAATAAGGTTTCATCCTGACTGTTGAATTTTGTCCAAATTCTGGTATGAGACCCTCTATCATGAGATTCTTGTTCACGAACAGCTTTTTGAACTTCCTTCACATCCTCTTCAATACCTTCAAGTCTAGCATTTAGCATAGTTACTAATCTGTTCAACTCGTTCACTGGTTTGCTGACAAATGTACTTAACCCTGTTAAAAGGGTCAATAAGGCTGCCAGCCCCACAATCAAATATCCCATAAACTCAGGACTTGTCATTACATTGCTACCTCCTTATTCAACATAAATATACCAATCTCTAGGTTCGATACAGTACCCCTCCCTCAATTGGTATCTATGACCCTTGACAACGGGAAATGACACTGAAGTATAATTTTGAGTTCCAACTATCGAAGACATGCCCACATAAGTATCTAAAGTGAGGTCTTTAATGAAAATGTATGCAGATGAACTGTTACTTCTTCTACTGCAAATCACAAATCCATCATAAGGAGCAGTCCAATCATCTCCCATTGATAGAGGTTTTTGCACAAATTTTTTATCCTCAATCTTCTTGAGCTTTTTGGACATTTCCCTACAGAGTTTTATTATACTTACCATAAACCCCTCCTATACTCTAACTATATTGCCATATATATCAATCATCTCGGCTTCAAACTGAGTGTCATCAATATAGATGTCTGAGAACTTGTTATTAGGAATGTCTACAGCTGCAATTCCACAACGGTTAGCATCTCGCCTTGTATCTGTTAACGCACCGAGTGCGGATGAATTAGCGAATCGCTTGATGTCTGCTAGACCTAGCTGATAAACTGTGTCGTTTCTTGTTAGCTGTGGGGGTACAGGGTATGTACCTTCATTACCTTTAATAACAACAATTTTAAATCTTCTCTCCTGTGAAGATGTGTTAAGCTCTACAGCTACCGTATCAATTCTTGGTTGATTTCCACCAATGTCAAAGGTAACAACCTCAGGTTTATCAAGCCACCCCATTCGACCCTCTATCATGCAATACCCCGTTGAAATGAGAGCGTTTTGACCCTGATTAACTACTTGAAGTTCATCTGTCAATGTTCGTCCTCGTCCTAAAAGTATGCCATTAGACGTGATGTGCCCAAAGTATTTCGCTAAGTCCTTACTGAACACCTCCCTATCCCAATAAGTTCCATCAGCTGTTGTGACTTGCTTGGCATCGAATGGTAAACCTTGCATTGCCATAATTTACACCTCCTCGCTCATGTCAATTGAGCTTTTTCCAACTTGTAGCGATAACGTATAACCCTTGGAATCCCATATCTCTGTGGCTGCTGTGACCTGTTGGTCTTGAGTAAATCCCGTATCTGTATCTATTACAGTAACAAAATCCCCTAAGTACAGCGAATCTCTAAATCTCATAGCCAATAATTGTGTTGTTTGAACATCAAGGTACTGCGTCTCAACCATTTTTTCTAACTCAGCCTGAGCCTTGTTAATTATCATGTTCTGATAATACTGGTCTGCTATTTTCACCTCTGACCCGTCTGATTGTGTAATCGTTTGGTTTACTGAGGAATAGTCCAAAAACACCTCTTTGCGACCTAGCCCTGACCCTGTTCCGTGTTCTGTTGGAACTTTGTTTTCCTTGTCAATAGCTGCCCAAGTTGCCAACGTGCTATTGTCCAAGTAATACTCTATCTGCCCAGCAGTTCCACGAGTTTGCTCAAGAGTTACAGGTAAAGCCTCAGTTTGGTTTGTAGTTCTGTTTACTCCTTGATAAATCTTCAAGTTGAGCTTTTCATCTTCACAAAACTCCATAACTAGCCCTAAGTCCTGCGGTTTACACAAGTCGTATAAGGATTGTAGAAGGGTAGACCCTCGTGACAATCTCAGGTCTAGTTTACCCCACTCACCAACCTCTGCCCAACGAATAATTGGTATATTCCTGCTAGGGTCTAAGGGTTCAGTCACGTTGGATTTCATTAGCGATTCAGCTATATATCCAATATCTTTCTGCTCAAAGTAGGTGTCAGTCAAGATAACTCTGTTTTTTAACCACCCCAATGCCATTTTACCCTTAATCTTGAGAACTTTATCACCAGCATCTGTAGTTGACTTCTCGACCGATTCCACGTAGGCTAAATTCCACGGGTCTGCTGTATTTTCTATGAATTTTTCGCCTTTAGCCTTCAACAAGTTAAAGTATTTCATAGAGCATTCAATTGTGAAGTTACCAACGTGCCTATACTTGGTCAACCAAGTTATTGAACTGAATTGGGATATAATGGCAACCCTTTTCAAATTCTCATCTCTTACATAAATTTCCACTATTGCACCTCCAAGAATAACGGTGAATACTCCAACTCAAATTGAAGATTCTCTAAGTTACCTTCATCACTTGATATTGTAATTGTGTTATCCCCAGGCTTTAGTGTGAATAGAGATGACCCTCTAGCAAGTCTTGCTATGATGTCTGTCTTATCTCCGTTCTTGTTGGTGAGAGTTATTTGTTCCTCCCCAAATCGTGTGCAAATAATTAAGGTGTCGTCATGGTTTATCTTACCTCTGAGCTTGATAAAAGACCCGTCATTGTCTAAGGTGAGATTATTCAACGGAGAACCCGTGTTGACTAAGGTCAACTGGAATCCCATCGGAACATCACCTTCATTGGTTATCTTACGACTAGACCCTTGGCCAGCCACACCTAGGATAGTGCCGTGGTCTTCCTTGATAATCATTGAGAACACCTTAGTAGACAAGGACGGAGATTGTCGAATAATCGAGGGCTTATATTGATGGAATAGGGGGTTGCTCGCCAACCCCTCTATTTCAAACTTACACATAATCTCATTATTTTGAGAGTAGTCCTTAGCCCATTTAATTGACTTGTTAGGTGTGAAGTAGATTGCATAGTCCTCATAAGCAAGTTCAAGTTCCTGAAAAGGATTCACAAACTTGTTGAGAAATGCTTTCTTTTTCTTCATTTCCACAAAGTCACTCGCAACTACCCAACCTGTAATTGTAATGTCTCTAGTTCCAAGCCTAATGTCAGTCACCATGCTGGTTATCTTGTTTCCGTGACCAATTACGCCAACGTTGGCACTTACACTTCCCCAATCGGGTCTCCCGTCAAGAATATACTCAGAGTTTTGTTCAGACAACACAAGGTCTTGCTGAGTTACCGTATTCACAAGTAAAATTTTCTCAAATTTAGTCTCAATCATTGTATTCTCCTAGTATCCAAGTATTAAATCTCGCTTAGCTCGTTTCATTTGACGGGCTGACTCTTCTGCGGTCAATGCCTTAGGGCTGTAGAAGTTATAAGTATCTCCCCCACCCTGACGTGGCTTATTTGCTGGAAAATCTTCCGTTTTAGCTGCTTTAGATAGCTCGCCCAGTATATCTGATGGGAAAGAATTTTCCATGGCTAAAACCGCAAATTTTACGGATTCTGCCATAGCTCCAACGTGTTGTATGAGTTTATCCAGTCTACTCCACAGTTGAGATAGCGGAACAACCGCCTCAGCACCTGCTTCTCCAACACCTTTCATGCCATATGGCGTACTGAAGATGGTTGGTCTGTTGAAGATTCCACCTTTAGCATACCAGCTTATTCCAAATCCTGTTGGATAGGTGATTGACTTACCCATTATGGAAGTTGTGCTAGTCTTCAATGAGAAGTGCGGAAGTTTAGGAAGATGTGGTGCTGGAATTCTCAACTTTAAGTTGTGAAAAAATCCTCTTATAGCACTCAACACGCTCGACACTCTGTTCCTTACAGAAGTTACTGCTCCTACAAGATTACCTCCGATTGAAGGCCAGTGCGGTCTGAAAGAGTTGAATGTACCCTTGATTGCTGTGAAAGCTCCACCAACTTTTCCTCTTAAAGCCCCAAACATCCCATGAGCAGTATTTACAACAGCTCCAAGCCTTCCACCAGTTATAGCATTAAGACCGTTGAAGGACGAGTGAGCAACATTATTGACCCCTGTTAACGTAGCAGCCCATGCACCTCTTATTCCTCCTCCATGGGATTGGAATGAAGCCTGCATTTTCGATAGGGTTGATGAAGCTACTTGATGTGCTCCGCTAAGTGCTGAGTGAAGACCCGATTTCAGACCTCCCCATGCATCCTGCAATCCGCTGCTTATTTTGCTGCGTATATAGGATGTTAAATGTGCTATGCCTCCTCCTATTGCGCCTAGTGCTTTAGGTATTGCCTTGACAAGAGCCACAAACAGCTTAACCCCAGCACCTATAATTGCAGGAATCGCCTTGATTAGACCCTTCACAATTGCGAGAGCTATTTGAGCAACCCCTTTTAGCAATGTTGGTAAAGATTGAATAATGCCCTTAGCTAAGGCAATCATTATCTTCACTGACGCTGCAATTATCTGTGGAAGTGCCTTGATTAGACCCGTGACAATAGCAACAATAATCTTAACTGAGGCTTTTGCCATCTTAGGCAAGTTATTCGCCAATCCCTGTAAAAGAGTTGTGATTATCTTCACCGCAGCATTGATTATATCAGGCATCTTGTTGGATAGACCTGTGATGAACTTAGTCATCATGTTAGCCCCCGAATTGATTATTGTCGGAAGTTTACTTGAGACCGCATCAGCCCATCTAACTATTGCTGTAGTTGCATAGTTCACGAGAGCAGGCATCTTACCCGTTATACCTTCAATGAGCCTTACAATCATGTCACCGCCAACTTTAATCAGCTTAGGCATGTCATTAGCCCACCATTTAGCAGCCTTAGTTATGATATCCCCTAGAGCTGACCCTAAAGACCTTGCCATTGTAGGTATCTGAGCTGCGAAGTTTGATATGAACACGCCAATCTGTGAAACCAGCAACGGAAGTCTGTTGATAAACGAGGTCACAAAGTTCCCAAGTTTATTTCCTAGCTCGCTGAATGACGTACCTGTTTTGTATATGTACAAGGCAACTCCAGCCACAGCCCCTACAACGCCCAGAGCAGCAACCGCTGCTAGCTTATGTGCTGATGCTAAGGCTAAGACCCTGCCAACTGCTGAGCCTGCTGACCTGCCGACTGCTGATTGAGATACAGCATTTGCCATATTCGCTGCTGTACTTGCAATCGTTGCAGCTACATCTTTCATCTTAGCTGCTGCGGACTTGATAAATCCTGCAATAGCTTCAGACTTCAACACCTTAGACAGCACAGAATAGACCCTAGAGAGCTTTTGGTAAGCTGCGATTAGCTTGCTAACTATCAAGAGAACTGGACCGAGTGCTGCTAAGAATGTGGCGAAGTTGACTATCAGTCTCAATGTACGGTCACTTGTTGTGCTCAACCAAGCAACAAAGGCTGTGAACTTATCAACAAGAGCTTTCATTCTTGGTAATAGGATAACACCTATCTTAATTCCAAGACCCTCCATTGCAGACTTGGCAAGAATCAAGCTACCTTTGAGGTTATTAACCATCTCAGCAGCCATCTTTTTAGCAGCCCCGTCACAATTATCAATCGCCCTAATCAGTTTCTTGTAGTCCTTTTCGCTGGCATTTACAATAGCCAGCATACCTGACATACCTTCCTGACCAGCTAAGGTTGATGCGTATTGTGCTTTTTGAGCCTTAGATAACCCGTTGAATTTCTCTCTCAAGTCACCCATCAAGTCTCTCAATGGCTTTACCTTACCATTACTGTCGGTCATGCTGATTCCCAGCTTATCCATCGCCCCTTGAACCTCGTTCGTAGGCTTAGCAAGTCTACTCATCATCGTTCTGAGGGCTGTACCTGCTTGAGACCCTTTGATACCTGCGTTGGCCATGAGTCCTACAGCTACAGCAACATCTTCAGCCTTATACCCTAGAGCACCAGCTACAGGTGCAACGTACTTGAAGGTTTCACCCATTAAGCTGACATTAGTGTTGGAATTTGATGATGCTTTAGCAAGTATATCAGCGAAATGACCTGCATCTTTAGCCTTATATCCGAATGCGGTCAAGGCATCTGTTACGATATCAGATGTTGTTGCTAAGTCTTCACCCGAAGCAGCAGCAAGGTTCATGATACCCTCGATACCGTCTAGCATTTCACTTGTCTTCCAACCAGCCATTGCCATGTACTCGAAGGCTTGACCCGATTCCGTGGCACTGAACTTAGTCTTAGCACCCATCTCAATAGCCTTGCTCTTGAGCTTATCCATGTCACTTCCAGTAGCCCCTGAGATAGCTTTAACTTTACTCATTTGGGATTCAAAGTTGGATGTAACCTTCAGAGCAGCCCCTCCGAACAGGGTCAGCGGTACAGTTAGACCTTTGGTCAGAGACCTTCCTGCCATTCCAGCAGCTTTTCCAACGCCACCAATCTTATCAGATGTTGTGGCTGACTTATCTTGGAAAACTTTTAAAGTTGATAGTGCAGAAGTGAATCCAGCTTTAAACTTAGTTGTGTCTAAATCAAGATACCCGACCGCCTGACCAACATTTACTGCCATGTAACCCCTCCTTTCTGTAAATCTTTGTACATAGAGGTGAATGAGGCTTTTTTCTTGTGGAAAACTGGTTGTTCTCCCTCGTCAATCTTAGATTGAATATAGAAGCAAGCCTCATTCAGACAAAAGGCAGCATATTCCTCACGAATACCAATAATATTAGATGGCGTTGTTCTGTACTCCCTCGCCATATTCATAATTTGTAGTATTCGCTGGCTTTTCAACAGAGGGTTCAACAGCCTTTACCCCCTCCTGAGCATAGTTGAAGATGAACATGTACTGCTCATCAGTTAGCTCTATCCCAGCAGCTTTAATTTCACCCCAAGTAGGTTCTACAAATACCGACTCAGCCATTACATCAATAACAGCCAGCATATCCTTGAGAAAATCGTCATTGTCTGCAAGGTCTTTGTTAACCCCTCCTGCGAATAGGCTGTTTGCTGCGTGAAGTAGTGAATTAGGGATTGACCCTTTTTCCACCATCTTCAGCATTGAGGGTCTCTTCAGCTTAGCCACGAACTTCTGACCCTTAGTGAATGGCGGTAGTTCCACCAATTCTCCAGATGCCATTGCCTTTAGCTCATCAATTGTTGATACTCTGTTAAATTCCATTTTGCCTCCTCCGTTTAGTTATCTACTATGAAATCTGTGGTAATGCGTCCACAAATTCTATTGTGTATGGTGCTTGACCCGTGTCAGGGGCACTGTAAATTGTGTACTCAGGTGTTCTGAACTTACCATCCTCAGAGTTGAATGAGATAGGCTCGCCCTTGCAATTAGGGTATGAAATCTTCTCATATCCTGTAACCTGCCCAGCTGCGTTGTAAATAGCTGAGTAAGCACACAGTGTGAATGGCGGTAGTTTCACAACTTCCCCAACCTTTGGCGGTTCGTACTTGAGAACCTTCTTAGGATTTCCCGTATCCATTGTGATAGTTCCACCCTGAAGAATCTTAACCAGCTCAGGTGTAAACACATTATCCTTGAGCTTAATCTTGTGACCCGTAAGAGTTGCGGTCTTAGGTTTCTGTGCCTTTAGCACACCCTTGACAACAAGTTTTACAGCATCTGTTTCCTCAATCTGGGTGTCAGTTTCAATTTCAGATGCTGTGTCGAGTGCGTACTCAGTAGCATCATCCTTAGCCTTGATAGTCACAAGGTTGACATCAATTGTAGGAATTTCTGTAACTTTCTTTAGTGCCATTGTTACCTCCTATTTTTCCTGTAATTCGTGTAGCTAACGCTTATCATGTGAGCTTTTACCGTGTCATCGTAATAAGATGGTGTCTTGCTGTTAAGCGGTCTCAACATAGGATATAGACCCAGCAATATATCCTCGACCCGTTCAACGTAAGGCTCAAGTGTACTGTAATTAGCCTTAGGAACGTAGCAGAGAATGTCATATACGTGCTGGCTACTTGAGATGCCAGCTATATCAGTCAATCCCCCATCTTTTACAACAACGTACGGTTTTAAACACTCACCTGTTTTTTGGGAAGGGGCATACACGTCAATGCCACCGTCCTTGAGTTTCTTGTAAATTTCCTGCCACCTAGATTCCACGTCCTAAACCCTCCATAAACTTGTTAAGTGCTGGCATAATCTCTCGAGAGCCAACTTCTCTAATTGTTTCCTCGATAATCGCATATCGCTTTTCGTTGGCTAGCTCTAACCATATGCCATAATCTACTCCATGAGCTAGTGAGATTCTTAGTCCGTTAGGTCTCAAGGACGGTTCAGCCTTCAGCCTACCTCTAGCTGACCCTGTCCTATCAGTCCATCTAGCATTTCTCTTAGCAGAATTTTCGAGCTTAGTTGCAGCTTGCTTGCCGAATACCAGCAGAGCAGCATCTGTCTTAGTAGTCGCAACAGCAAGTTTTTCTGCCATATCTGATATATCGACCTTCATTGGTTAACCCTCCTGAACAACTTCCTCGATAGAAATATCTTGGGCAATTATAACATTTCCTATCAACACAGGCTCAACTGCTGTGACTTTAAATGTCCAATGGTCTGCTATAATCACTAAATCCCCTTGCTTAACCTTGATAGTTTCATCAAACCTACAGAGTATTCCACGGTTATTCTTAACTTTCAAGGTTGCGTTGTCGTTACCAACAACTTCAATAAACTCTTTTCGTGAGGCACGATATAATCCTGCTATAACTTGTATGGTTGAGGGCTGACCCGTAGGCTCACCAAACTCATTAGTGACAGCCCTCTTAAATGTATAATCATCACCATACCAACGTATCGCATGAATTATTTGATGCCTTGCTGCTAACGGGTTGCGTTTCATTACCCGATAACCCCTGAATTGAAGGGTCTATACATCTGAGCAAGTCTCTTGTAGTAAGCTGACGTGTCTGCAAGGGATAGACCCGAAAGCTGAACAGCAGTGTTCTCAGACTTAATTAACAGCAATTCATAAGCTGCCTGCTCGAACGAACTTGATGAGCTTAGATACTCTGTCAGCTGTTCGTCTGTGAACATAGGCATCTCAGCCTCACGAAGAATGGTCTTCAACTTGATTAGAGATGCACCCACAGCCTTAGTCCTCCAATTCTGACAAGATGAGAGCGATTATATCAGACTTAACCGATACACCGCTGACATCAATTCCATGCTCCTCAGCAAAAGTGTTTAGCTCTTTAATTGTCATAGAGTTAAAATCAATGTCATCGCTCTCAGGCTCAGAATCCTCGTCTGAACCCTCCTCGTCTAGGTCATCATTTTTGCCATCAGATTTCCCCTCAGTGGAGTTTTTATCCCCACCTTCAGGGTTTTCCTCAGACTGAGAATTTTCGTTGCTTAAATCGCCATTTTCAGGCTCGACTGGAGACCAGCCTTGACCCTTGAAGATGTCTTTGTAAGCACCTGTGGTTACCATGATGGACTTTACACCATTTGTTATAACAATCATATTGTACCTCCTTTCAGATTAAACAGTCAAATCTGCTATGATAATCTGATCTGCTGTTGGGAAGTCAGGCAGACAAATCTGAGTTACCTTAGTTTCAACATTTACTGGGTCGTAGGACTTCATTGTAGTTACAGCTACACCGTCATCTACAATAGCCACGTTCTCTACACCGCTTGCCATGAGGTCTGATTCCTCAGGAGTTGTACCGAACCAAGTGTTACCAAGGTCTCCTTCAGGGAATAGAACGAATGTGTCTGCTGGAACGTAAGGCTTAACAGCACCAGTCTCATCCTTGTACTTCTTGCTGTAAACAACAATCTCAAGCTCCAGCTCGTCCATGAGGAAGTCTCTGAGCTTGTTGTTAGATACGTGAGTTGACCCGTCAGATAGGGCGAAGATGGACTTCACGATAGCTGTGTTCTTGAGCATGTAGCCCCAAGTTTTTCTATCGCAGATAGCTCTTGTTGGCTTAACGCCTACAGTTGTCTCTCTATCCTCCTGCCAAGCTGTGATATCTCCAATGATGTCTGCTGTTGGGTCTGACCAGTCTTTTGTAACCGTCTTCTTCTGAGCAGAATCAATGCCGTAGTTGTAATCGTATGCCTGACCGTTGGATGCTATTGAGATTGTTCCTGTTGTGAGAAGCATCATTCTCATTCTCTCTCTAGCTACAGCAGCAGCCTCAATTAGAGTGACCTCGTCATTGAAGACCCTGTTCATTACAGCGTCGATGTAAGCCTGATTGCCCGACTCGATAACCTTGTTGAGTTCCTGTCTGAGCTTTTCATCAACATACATAGACTCCTTGAAGAATGGCATGTCTGCTGTTGCCTTGTCTAGCCCCATTCTAGCTCTTGGCACTGCCTTAGCATCGAATGCGGAGAGCTTGAGGGATACTGGAATTCCCTTAGACCCCTTTAACCAGCTGAGCGTGAGACCGAGTTTCTTGTTGTTTGGGAATAGTGTTTCCCCAAGAAACGGTACAGAGTTAGCATTTGTTTCGTTCCAATAAGATGCAACTTCATTTGCTCTTACTAGGTCAAAAATTGTTACCATGTGTTTACCTCCTTAGTAGTTCATTAACTTTTGTGATAGATTGACTTAGCCCTTGATGAACTGAACATCGCCAATCTTAGTACCAGCTGTAACCTTAGCCTGAACAGTAGACTCTAACCTGTTGATGTTAACGTATCCACAGATTAGTGCTGTTCCGTTGTTGTTACCGCTAGTTACATCTACATCGTGTAGAAGTACAGCATTGTTACCTGTTGCTGCTGAGCTAACTGCTGTCTGTAGGTTAGCGAAGTCAACCTTGATAGGTGTTCCTGCCTTAACAACCTTCTTTCCGTTAGTATCAGCAACCCCTAGAGATGCTGGAACTACACAACCAACTGATAGCTGAGGTTCAGTCGCAAATAGAATCTGTGTTTCTCCTACAGCCCTTGTAATTTTCATTGCCATATCAATACCTCCTTAGTATTTAGCCTTTGAAATATGGATTAGATGAAGGCTTTTTACTGCCCGTTGCAAGCCTTTTACCAATCCCATCAATACCTTTTCCTCCACCCTGTCTAGGAGGGTTTCCACCCTTTCCTGTTCCTCGTGGAGATTGAGAGTCATCATCGAACATTGCAGGGTATGCCTTCTTCACTTCCTCCAATGCAGTCTTAAAGTCTGTTGTGTCTGACATACGACCCTTAGCAAGAGTCACAACGTCATCTGCGTCAGCAGCTGCACAGCCCTGTGAGATTGCCTCGAATTTGTACTCAAGATTCTGAGCCTTAAGCTGCTCTGCCTTGAGCTCATCCTTAGTTGTAGCTAATGACCCTTGAGCCTTCTCCAGTTCTGACTTGTTCTTGTCCTCTTCTGCTCTGTACTTCTCAATGAAAGTCTTAGCCTCATCTGCGGTCTTAAATCCGAACTCTTTGAATGCTCCTGCTGAAGCCTTCTTGCGTTCTGCAGCTAGATAGCTGTTCAGCTGTTCCTGAGTGAATTTAGGTTCGTTACCACCTTCACCGCCACCCCCTTCAGGGTCTTTGCCCTCAGGGTCGTTCCCTGCTGGGTCTCCGCCACTAGGGTCTCCACCTCCAGAACCTCCTGCTGGGTCTGGTGCTAGCATTGGTATAAACCACTTGTTTGACAGAAATTTGTTCATAATATCCTCCTCCTTGCTTAGCGGTGCAAGTACCGTGTAAATCCCAAGACTTGTTATAGTTGCCCTTGGTTAGCAATATTTCCCAACTTTAGTCACAGATAAGCTGGTAAACCTGACCTCGATAAGGCTTGAGGCTGCCTCTTTTATTACACAGCTGTTTATTTAGCTGTTGTAACCGTTGTTTCTGACCTTTAGTCAGCCTGCCCTGATTCCTTAGTCGTTCCTTCTTAGCTAGATTGATGCCTAGTGCGTAGGTGTCTTCTGTATCTAGCTGACAAAGTGTGATGTCTCCACATACAGGGCACTCCATATAAGTAGCCAATATAGGCTCATCAAGACCAACATCAACCGATTTTAGCTGTATATTGGACTTTGTTACCTGTATTACGTGCTTGCAATTCTCACAAAGTTTTGTTGTCTTCTTCATAAATTCCTCCTCGCTCGTACGCATTAATATAGGTTGTTTTTATAATCGAGCTTGTATAAATCTTCTGCGGATTTATCAGCCTTCAAGCATTTCTCAATCATCTCAACAAACTCATCGTCCGTAGACCCCATAAAGCACATTGTGGGGAAATGCTTGTTGAACTTGTCATGATATCTGTCCATTGCTGCTATAAGTTTATCCATCTTATACCCCCTTTTTGATAAGGCTCTCCATTGCTGTATCCTTGAAATATTTGTAGGCTTGTGGGAGGTACTTTTCCACGTACTTTGCTTGTTCAGGGTTCGCCCAAGCCTCACTACAACCTGCCATAAACTCCATGCAAACATTCCTCTTTTGATTCTCTTCCCAATACTCTGCGGAGTGACCCCAAAACACTCGCTCTCTGTCTTTAGTCAATCCTGATATCATGTCTTGTACACCAGCTGAGTAGTGGTCATTGAGCAATTCTCTTCTGATTTCAGCCCTTACTTTCTGAGTACCAGCCTCAAACACGTTATTCTCTGCATCTTCTTTTATTAACTTCCACAGGTTTTTCTTAAACTCAGGATTTTTAACAAATACGGATTTATTCCCGTCTCTAAATATATCATCCATGTGGTGACCGTATTCATGAAAGAAAGTGGAGAATTTACCTCTAGCATTCCGAGCATCTTGAACTAAATCCATATTTATAGTCTTAGTTTTAACCTTGTAATGTGCCCCTTTTCCATCCCATGTGATACCTTTCAACTTAGATTGACCGTGTTGCATATATCTGAGATAGTCGGAATCCAACTTGGTCATGTGGTCTCTTAGCTCTTTCCAAAGGGCTTGACCTGAGTTTTTATCCTTGACACTGCTTATAACCCTTTTCTTGAGAGTGTTGAAATGCTTGTCAACATAAGCTGCTTTATCTTCAATAGGTTGAGTAGCCTTCAGCATGCTCTTGCGATTCTTTATAGCCGTCTTAGTAGCCTGAGAAGGCACTTGTGGTATAGACTTCTTAGTCGCAGGAACTGCGAACTTGCTGACGTCAACACCAAATGCATCTGCTAAGTAGTTATCTATCTCAGGGAATTGTTCCCCGTTCACCCACCTTGCTAACTTGTTTGCCACCTCATCTAGGTCATCAATTACAGGCTCGAACCAACACAATCCATTAGGGTGGTCAAACGGTAAATCCTTTGGCAAGAACTTTTGACCGTCTCTATCTAAGCAGATTTCACAGGTTCTACCCTCAATCGCTGCACTATTCCACTGAATAGCTTGGCAAAATGGGTTAGACTTTTCCACAGATACCATTGCTGCTTGGAACGAGTGTTGTATTAAGGTTCGCACAAGTCGTTGTGAATTATACTCAACAGACCTACTGACACCTGGGTATACTTTATTCCAATCCCAGTCCTTGACCTTTGAGGGTCTAACATACTTAGATACTGCCTTGGATATATCCTCAACAGATTTATTTTGTATAAGACCCTGCGATATTATTGTCTCGACATCTCGTTGTGTCTTAGCTCCAGCTTTCCATATAGATGAACTTAAGCTCCAAGGCTTATCATATATCTTACCCGTTACAATCCCAAGTACTGCTTGTTTAGGTACGTGGTTGAATGCTCCTCCGTAGGCTACAAACACCCCACCGTCTCCAAGACACCATTGGTTGCTATGGCAATTTATAGCAAGCTGAGCAGATTTCAAACCACTTTCAACAGCTGTCTGCTGAACCTTGCCCCCGACCTCTCTATACACATCAGCAATCTGAGCTTGCAAGTGCTCATAGTACACCTTCTTCATGGCATCTGAGGGTACTCGCAGTTGGAAGTTGTTGAGTAGGTCATCTACCTCCTTAGCAGCTGACTCGTAGATTGCCTTGAGCCTTTTTTCTTGTTCCGTTGCAAGTCTTATCTTGTCTATATAAGCTCTAGCATACGGTGATGTTCCTGCTCGTGCCATGCTGTCTCTTCACCTCTTTCAAGTACAACTTCTTGAGCCTAGATTGAGCAGTCTTGTACTTCCTCTGCCAGTAGGCAACTTCTTTGTTGACCCTTCTGAGGTACTCCTGCTGCTCGTGCTCAGGTGCGTGAGTTGGGAATCTCGATTTACCTAAGGTCTTACACCTCTCAAGATTCCTCACAATCTCTTCTGTTTCGTCATTTTTTATTGTGACGAGGTAGAACTGATGGCATCTTGGGCAAGTGAATCCAACAACCTTAACTAAGTTAATACCCAAGGCAACTGTGTCCTCCGATATTTCTGAGATAACCCAAGTGTACTTGCATTTATCACATTCACATGCTTTACTCCTTTGAGCTGCTGTTATCATCGTCATTTTCACCGCCTTCACCTGCTACCTTACCAAATAGACCTTTCACATCAGCTAGATAGTTGTCACCTTCAAGCAGCTGCTGTTCTTCCGCTATATCCTTAAGCTCAGCAGTTATTTGATCATCTGTCAGACCTCTCCACTTCTTCATGTAGGTTCTGCGACTCATGACCTTGTTATTGACTTCTGAGATGTTCGTTGCTTTCTGTTCAGTCTCGTCCTTCAATATTGGGTACGTGTTCTCAATATCTATGCTGAACTCCTCCAACAATTCTGCGTCTGTGTAGACCTTCTTGCTGTCAGGATATAAGCGACTGCCTTCAACTATACACCTTACAAGACCCTCTAGGGCTGGTATCCAATCCAGTAACTTCTCGTCACATCTTACCATTAACCCCCAATAGATAGCCTCCATGGTCTTTCCTGAGGACACAATACCCGTGAGTGCCTCGCTGGTCGTGTCAGGTATATCAAGATTAGAGTACATTGAAGCCCTTAATCTCTTCAAGGTCATGTCCATAGCAGCAGAATAGCTCATGTCATTATCAAGCACTCCAACACTTCCTTTAGTACCTTCAGGTGAGGCTGGGTCTGTTGATAAATCCCAGAATGCTCCCGCAGCTCTCGACAAGTTCTTGGTGGACTTAGGGTGAACATCCATTGCCCATATAATTTGGTCAGCCCCTTTACGCAAGCTGTCCATGTCCTTACCTCCGAGCCTACTATACCAGCTCTCATCGTCAGCAAGTTCTTCCACGTCAGAAGTTCCAAACGGGTCTCCAATAAGTCCTCCATTGATTACGACCCATACAGGTATGTACGTGAATTCCGTCTCAAAAGGTTCGCTGATAGTCTCAACAAGATTTCCGCTGCCGTCATAAAGTTCTTCTGTGATTTCGCAGTAACCTCTTTCATTGAGTTCCCACTTCTTCTTGTAGACCCTCTGTTGCGACTTGTCGTCATTCACCACCGTGCTGTAGAACCTGATGAACTTAGTCATCTTATCCACGTTCGTAGGGTCTGTCTCGTATATAAATTCGAGGGATGGCATAAACGATAGCTGAATACCCTGCTCATTGAAGTCCACCGCTAATGCAACTCTTTTACCGATTAGGCAGTCCTTAGCTGTCCTCACCAGCTTACTACTCACGTGATTAGATTTAAACACCGTATCGACCAAATATTGCGTCTCCTGCGTGGGTGCTTCCAACTCCTTTCGTTCCTCCACTGGATGAATCGTTATAACAGGTGGTACGGAGAACAAAAATCTTGCCTCCTTATCAATAAGACTCTTGATGTGCTTGTACTTGTGAGTTGACGGTACATAGTCACCATTAGTCTCAGGGGTAAAGTCAGCCCCGTTCTCGTATACATTGTACAAGTTCAAGATGTCCTTCAAGTCTCTCAGGGTATTCGTACCGAATAGACCCTCCAACTCCGTCTGAATTAAACTCCTCGCCACATTAAAGTTCTTGTACTGAGGGGTTAACACCCTCTCTTCAATTGTTATGTTGTTCATGGTTTAACCTCCTCTTTTGCTGTGCCTCTCATACTTTATATCAACCACATCACACAAGTCCAAGCCATACCACATAGCCGAGAATGTGTGAGGGTCAATGTTAAATTCATCATACTTGCGATTGCCGTTGGCATCCTCTTTATATGTCAAGTCTTTCAGTTCTCTCCAAGTGTTCTTACATTTACTGCTGATAACTATCTTCTTGAACCTCTTGCACTTCCTCGTGTTCTCGAGCCTAGACCCAGCAGACTTCTTACAAGGTCGCATGTTGAACCCTCTTAACTGATAGTATCGTATTGCCTTAGGTTCTGCGCTGTCCGCAACTATGTCATCTTCCTTATACCCGAGTTCCTCCAGCTCATCTGCCGTCTCAACATCAGTCATCTTATTCTTGTAGTATTCATCATATACATACAGAATCTTCTCAACAGGGTCAACTGCCATCCTGAGGACTGCATTGTATGACGTCTCGAATCCGAAGTCCATCCCTGTATAGTGGTTATCATTACTACATGCCTGAGCTTGCTTAACCACAATCTCGTGAGGCATCCTTACAACTTGCGGTAGAACCTTCAGACCACTGATTCCGTACTTGCCCAACCAAGCAACTCTGTACAAGTCAGGGTCATACTCCTTCATGCCTTGCAACTCATCAAGATAGTCCTGAGGTAGATACAAGTTGTCTTTGGGCAAGCTGTGGTGGTAGTATATACCATTCTTGACTAATGTCTTGTGCTTGTACAGCACCTCAGGGTCTAGCACAGTACGTTCCTGTTCTCTGTCAATGAAGAAGTGCTTGAATGTCCAGTTCTCCTCCCCCACAGGATTCCAGCTCAGTATGATATGCCTGCTGTGGTTAGGGTCTCTCAATCGTCCCAACAACTCCTTGTAGCCTTCGTACTTGACCTCTGATGCCTCTTCAACCCATATGATGGATACGCCGTTGATAGATTTCAACTTCTTAGGCTTATCCATACCCTTGAAGATTATCTTAGACCCGTTAGGGAATGTAAATTGCATTGGACTTATCCTGCTTACAACCTTAGTTTTGCTGAACCTTGAACCCTCATCAGCCAGCAGCCCCAAGTCCTCCAGAATCTCTTCCAGCAGGTCAAAGCAGCTGTCACGTATCGAGTCATACACCTCACGTACAACAAGGGCTTTCCTTTTCTCTTGTAGTAACTTCAATATCAACTTGAGCCCTATATGATAGCTCTTACTGCTTCCGTAACCTCCCAACAAGAGGTACTGCTTGTAGTCCCAGTTGAATATGAAATTTTCAAACCTTGGGTTCACCTCTTTAGTGATGTTCATCTTACCTCCTCAACAATTGAACGGGCTGAGCTCCATTTGCTTAAAGACGATACACTTAGTACATATAACGAAGGAATTTTGATGGCTAATCACCACAAACCATGAGATGAAAGAAGGTTTTGAGCTCGCCCGTTCTCGTGTCCACCCGCTCAGGAATCGAACCTGAGTGCAACCATTCGGGCGATAAGTGGTGACCTCAGCCACCTTACCTTATTATATAATATATATATCACACATCTTCCTTACTCTTACGGAGGATAGTGACCTGAATGTCAGTGTCTTCAGACCCTCCTACATCCATCAGTTCCTCCTTGATTCGCAACTCTCGTTCCTTGAATTCCAGCTGTTTCTGTATTTGATGAATTTCATACATCTCCTTGGTGCTAAGTTTCTTAAAGTAGTGATCAAGCACGAACCTAGCCCCGTTGAAGCCTTCCTTGTCATACAACCTCTCCTCTGCGTAGACCTCGATTGCTTGTTTATAATAGTTGAGTACACTGCTGATTGTTTCTCCCTCATCTTCGTAGTTGTCCATGACCCCTGAACAATACTTGTTGAAGGTGTCTGTGCACATGCCCAAGTATCTTGCTAGACCCGCAACAGTATACGGTGATGTTTGTGTTTTCACAATCTTACCATCAACTCCCGTCACTGCTCGACCCTTATATACTTTGGGTGTCCAACATGAATCGAGGTACTCTTCACATAACACCCTAACCTCTTCAGCTTGTTGGAATAATCCAGTTCTCTTCAACTTATACACAACCTTGGAGTTGGACTTGACCCCTGAGAAGTCCACAGCCCAGTTCCGTATTCCACAAAGCCTTTTGGCTCTCCTCAATAATCTCACATCCTCTCCACAATAACTTGTTTACAACGAGCTTTCAAGCGTCCACAACAATTTACAAGATGAATTTTCCAAGATTTTGCAGGCTCGTTGTGTACGCACAAGAATCTATATCTAATTTCATCTCAGATATTATATTATATATAATATCTGCCGTAAACCCTAAAATTTAATAACGCACGAATCTGCACGATAATTAACGAATTAGTGCGAAAATGTCCACTTCTACGCACTTTTACTTTTTTAAAAATGAAATTAGGTAAAAATTAGGTAAAAAATTAGTCCGTTCCCACAAGAATCCTATTTTTCGACCTAAAATTAGGCGTAAAATTAGGTAACTCCGCACAATAAAAATCGCAAAATCTTAAAATTAGGCTATGCACCGAATTTTTTCGCTATGCAAATTTTATCAAGATTGCTAAACCACGATTTTACCTAATTTTAAAAAAACTTCTTTTATATATAAATACGTTATTATATATCTTGTATATCCTATATTCTCTATATACTATATATT
>ERZ773196.174-NODE-174-length-41468-cov-13.909883_pt1 | contig 41468 bp, 60 predicted proteins | sample MGYA00581009_ERZ773196 | MGnify/ENA primary metagenome ERZ773196 (study PRJEB29015, sample SAMEA2738162) | human oral metagenome | biome: human oral; feature: human-associated habitat; material: saliva | place: China | collected 2243 ... | reverse complement strand
TTGGATGCCATGTGTGAAGTGATGAATGAAATCAAAAAGGATGAGCTTGACCATGTGACGATTAAAAACGAGGTTCTTCGGAAGTATTTCCCGAAATCCTATACGCCGAAGCAGATGCAGGACACGATTATCCGGCTGCTGGAAAAATGGCAGCGAAGTAAACAACGAGATATGGAACGATGAGAAGGAGATTTTTATGATGATGAACTTTAAGAAGAATCAGAACAACGCAGTGTGCAGCATGGATTGCAAGAACTGCCCGCACGGTGCATCGCAGCCCAATCCGATGGATGATCCCATGTATCAAATAACCCACGAAAGCCAGTATTTACAAGGTTTTCGTGGGTTATTTGTTTCTTAACTGTTACTAGTTTACAGTAAAACTATTTGAGAAGCAGGATTGTTTCCCGCAGTTGGTCGAGCGTTTTGTGATTGTAGACGCGATTGCCAATGTCGCGAGACTTATGGCCCATGAGCATATCAATGCACTTGCGATTACCATGCGCGTTATCGAGCATTGTCTCAAAAGTATGGCGGGCTTCGTGCGGAGTTTTGCCGGTCGCGCCGATTCGATGCATCACTTCGTTCCAGCGAGAATAATAGCTTGTGGGCCTAATCTTAATGCCGTCAAAGAGAATTAAATATTTGTGGCCTTGCCTTGCCCAATTTTCAACAAAGGGATAAATTCTGGGGTGAATAGGAACAATGCGCGCCTTGCCCGCCGCCGTCTTGATTCCGCCTTGAAATGTGCGCTGCTCTAAATCAACCTGTTCCGTTTTCATGTCAAGAAGCTCGGTCAGCCGAAAACCCGTATAGATGAATACGAGAACGGTATCAACATTGGGCTGATCCTGAATATTCCATAAAGCGGCGATTTGTTCCGGAGTGAACGGGGAACGAGTGGTTTCAGGGGCTTCGGTCTTTGTGGTTGTAATCTGGGAGTACATTTTATCTATGATGTCACATTCAAACGCAAAACGATCCAAGTGTCCCCAAAGAGTTCGGATTTGCGACTGGATGCTATGCCCGCACCCACAGTTATCAATGCAATCCTGCATGTGATAAGCGCGAAGGGAGCGGTATTTCATGCCGTAATACTTCTGGCAGTGGTTGAATGCGGTCTTAGAAGAAGCCTGGGTTGATTTTCCGAGTTTTGAGAGCTGAACTTCCGACCAGCGTCTGTATAATTCAAGCAATGTCACTTTGTTCCGGTCGATATTCCAAGGGTTGTTATTGTACTGCGCGAGGATGATGTTTGCCTGCTCTTCTGTTTCGGCATAGTCAACGGGTACTTGCCGCGCACGGCCTTCCGAGTCGTAGACCGTAACCTTGACAATCCAAGGGCGGGAGCGTTTACCCTTAAGTTTTGTGACACAGCCGTAATTGTTTGGATTTCGTTTTCCCATAGTCCTATTCCTTGAAGGACCAAACGGGGATATGATAAAATGAGTGAAGAGTTACTGGATCAAATATTCCTGTTTGGTCTGGGAGAGACCGCCGCAGCGCCAACTGCGGTGGTCTCTTTTTTGTTGTGCCGATTACCGGATCATGCGTCGATAGCGTCGGGCGTCGATGCTGAGGATCCTTCCGCAGCTCTTTTTTCTAACAGCATTTGCCGTTCGATTTCGAGCGCGTGCGCATGAATTTCGCTTTCCGTCATTTCCGCAGGGGTCTTCGGGACCGCCTGCGGTTTTTCGTTTTCCGCAAGAAATCTCTGAAACTTATCCAGGAACACATTTCGCGTGTCCTGGTCTACGGAAAAGAAAGCCTTGACGATGCGCAACTCTAAGTCGGTAGCGCCGTGGTTTTTGGCGAACGTGTCGATGCTGAACTCGGTGTCGTCGGCGTTTCCTTTGCCGGTGCGCAACCATTGTTCGCTGATGCGGTACTCGGAACAGATGAGTTTGATCGTACTGTCCTTGAGTTCGACTCGCCCGCGTTCCAGATTGTTGATTGAGTCTCCGCTTAACCCAAGGCGTGCGCCGAAGGCGGCACGCGATAAATGGAGGCTTTCACGGAGCGCTCTAAGTCTTTGATTCATATGTTTTCCTCCTATGCCGTTAATATACAACAGGCAAAATGGTAAATCAACCACAAAGAAAAGAGAAAACCAAAATTATTTGGTTTAAGTGGTTGACAAACCATTTAACGGGGCGTAAAGTTGGGGCATGAACCAAACACTTGGCGAAAAACAAGCAAAACAACCACACAAGAAAGGAGAAAACCATGGAACAGCTACTTGACTACAAGCAGAGACCACAGCTTGAGCGGATTCTGGAGATGCTGAAAAAGATGGACGACACGACGCAGCGCGTGATGCTGGGCTTTATGGAAGGATACATGACGGCAAGCGCGGATTCGGAGAAGAGAGAAAAGAAGAGAGCGCTGAAACAGTGAGCGCAGAGGGAGCGGCATGAAGAAAGGAGAGGCACGAGTACTAAAGGTGAAGACCTTCCGGAACAGGCCGTTCGGGAAGGTCCGCACCGTAGCCATTGAAGATAAGCGTTGGTTGTTACTGGAGGACGTGTGCACTATGATGGGCTTTCTGTATGATCGCACGCTGAACGGATTTCTGGAGCCGGACGATGTTTGGTATGAAGCGATTAGCAACGACAAAGGGGAAGATCGCATTGTTGCGGTGATTGGCGAACCGGGTCTTTGCATGATGGCGACGGAGGCACAAAGCGAGAAAGCGGAAGCCGTTTGCAGATGGATCCAGAGAGATGTTCTTACGGTGGTCAGCTGGGAGAGCAAGAACCCGAATGAAAGCGAGACGCTTAGAAAGTTCCGCGCTTGTGTAGCCAAGGGAATGACGGAAACAAAAAAGGCCGGCGTATACGCGGCTGAAATGTCAGTCAACGCACAGACAATGAGCGGCTGGGCGCGGAATAGCACAGAGCATTTTATCAACCTGATTCTCTACAACATAGGGGAGCTGGTGCGGAGAGAAGTGGAAATCTATGATTGGCTGATTCCCGGAAAAGTCATAGAAGCTGTCGCACGAGCGGAAATGTTTGCGGGGCAAGGGTTACGAAGTGCAAAGGGCATTCGGCAGGAAGACATTGGAAGAGATGTTTGGAAGCTGAGAATCGTTGAGAAGGAGTTGCGTGCGGCAAAACGATATTTCGCGGAAGCCAAAAAGCTGATTTCCAAAGAGCCGGAAGAGAAGGACTGCATCCGGACGGACGCACTGGATTCGGAGTGGGATGCAGAGTGGGGAGAAAACTAAGAAAGGCAGGAAAAGACAATGGAAGGTCAGAAACATATCGACACAACGCTGATCATGGGATCGATTGCCTTAATGGATGTTGCACGGAAAGGGCTGGAGCGGGTGGCAACCGTGGAAGGGAGCGGAGCAAGGCGGATGAAAAAACAGGCGCTTGTGGCTCTGGAACGAGCAAGAGAGAAGGCAGAATGCCTGGCAAGTGAGAAGGCGTTGGAAAGAACGGAGACGACGACATGATAGGCATGCGTGACAATGCCGGGAACGGCGGGCTTGGAAATGCCGGGAAAAAGAACCTGGGGGATTATAACAGCGGGGACATGAACGTTGGCGACTGCAATTCCGGAGACAGTAACAGAGGGTACAGCAATTCCGGCTGCTACAATTTCGGTGATATGAATGTTGGGGTCCAAAATGTGGGAGACGGAAACACCGGGATTTCGAATGTAGGGGACTGGAACACGGGGAGCGGAAACCAAGGGAACAGGAATGCAGGAGATTACAACATAGGGAATGGAAATTGCGGATGCTTTAACACAGAGCCGCAAAAGCTCTACATGTTCAACAAACTGTCGAATTGGACGCAGGAAGATTGGGACAGAAGCGAAGCAAGAAGAATCTTGCAGGTCTTAATGTTTAAGATGGGAGTCCGCGTAGAGGCAGAAAAACAGGCGGACGGCGAGCTATACACGCACCTACACGCGCCGTTAACCGGTGAAGAAAAAACCAAGGCTGTCAATGATTGGTGGAAGGCCTTGAAGAAGCGGCAGCGGGAAGTAGTCAAAGCATTGCCGAACTTTGACGCGGGAATTTTTAAGGCGTGCACAGGGATTGACGTGAGAAAAGAGGAAGAAGGCTAAAAAGCGGAGGTGAGAGCGTGAGCGAAGTGAAGGTTTTCGACAACCCTGAGTTCGGAAAGGTTAGAGCGCTGGACATAGAGGGAGAAACCTGGTTTGTCGGGAAAGACATAGCAGAGATACTTGGCTACGCAAATCCGCGAAAGGCGCTCGCCGATCATGTGGAGGACGAAGACAAAACCTATGGGGTAACGATTTGTGACGCCATGGGGAGAGAACAAAAGCCTGTGTGTATCAATGAATCCGGGCTTTATGGGCTAGTGCTCGGCAGCAAAAAGGCGGGCGCAAAAAAGTTCAAGCGGTGGGTGACGGCGGAAGTGCTGCCTTCGATCAGAAGACACGGAATGTATGCAATTGATGATTTGATTGACAATCCGGAACTGGGGATCAGAGCCTTGACTGCGCTTAAAGAAGAACGAGCAAGGCGCAAGGCGCTGGAAATAGAAGCGGATGTGCTGCATAGGCGCGTTGAGATTATGGAGCCGAAAGTAAGCTATTACGATTTGGTGCTTCAGTGCAAGGATTTACTGTCCACGACGGAAATAGCCAAAGACTACGGAATGAGCGCCAAGGCAATGAATCAGACCCTAAAAGAAATAGGGGTCCAGTATTGCCAAGCGGGAGTGTGGTTTCTCTATGCGAAGTATCAGGCAAATGGATACACGCAGACCAGGACGCAAAGCTATGAGCACGCAGATGGGTCGAGAGGCGCAAGGCTACACACATATTGGACACAGAAGGGAAGACGATTTCTCTATGAGTTGTTGAAGCAGAAGGGAGTCTTGCCTGTAATCGAGCGGCAGGAGCCGGAGAAAAGCTGAGAGGGACAAGGTAATGTTTGAGCAGAGACTAAGGCAAGCCATGAAGGAGCTGCGGTTAAAGCAAGTGCAAGTGGCAGGGCTTACGGGAAAGTCTCGGGGCGCAATCAGTCAGTACCTATCCGGGGACAGAGTGCCGCCGGATAAGGTGCAGAGAGAAATGGCAATTGCGCTGGGACTGGAAGCGGACTATTTCATGCGGCATGAGATAAAGCCCGTGAAAGAAACGGCGGAAGAGCACGCGAGAGCGCGCCGCCGGGGAGCAATCAGAAAGATGACTGTTCCGGATGCGGCAAAGGTGCTGGGCGTGGATCAGAGGACCGTAAGCAAGGGACTGCAGCAGGCTGTGTTCCCGTGGGGCTACGCGATACACACAACAGAAAATCGGTGGGTCTACATAATCAACGCGGACGCATTCGAGAGAATAGAGGGGGTTGAACTGTGAGTCATATTGCGATTGATGCGTTTGCCGGAGGAGGTGGTGCTTCCGAAGGGCTTAGGATGGCGGGGGTTGAGGTGAGCATTGCAATTAACCATGATCCGGAGGCAATCCGGATGCACACCGTCAATCACCCGAAAGCGCTGCATTTGACAGAGGATGTGTTCAAGGTTGATCTCGCGAATTATCTGCAGCCGGATGACATTGTAGATGTGATGTGGGCGAGTCCGGATTGCACGAGTCACAGCAAGGCGAAGGGCGGACAGCCGCGAGAGCGTGGGTTGAGAGTGCTGCCGTGGGCGGTGCATCGCTTGTGCAAGCAGATTCGAGAGGCTACGGGGCATCTACCCAAAATCCTGCTGATGGAGAATGTGGAAGAGATTCAGGACTGGGGCCCGCTGGATGAAAGCGGGCACAGAATCAAAGAGCGGAACGGCGAGGACTATCAGAAGTTCATAAGGGCAATGCGTGAGCTTGGATTCACATTTGATAGCCGGATTCTGGTAGCGGCTGACTATGGAGCGGCAACAACGCGCAAGCGGTGGTATGCGGTACTGCGGAGCGATGGCAAGCCGATAGCATTCCCGAAGCCGACACATAGCAAGGACGGGAGCGGCGGACTGAAAAGTTGGGTTCCGGTAGCGGGGTGTCTGGATTTCTCTGATTTGGGTGAATCAATCTTTACGCGGAAGCATCCGTTGAAGGAGGCGACGCTGAAACGAATTGCGAACGGGATCCGCAAATATATTGTCGAGAGCCCGCACCCGTATTTTTTGGACAAAGAAAAGGCGTTCCCATTCCTGATTCAGTATCACGGCGAGACGAAAGTGGGAGACGCGCGCGGACAGGTAGTTACGGAACCGATTAAGACCATTGACACGTCAAATCGCTATTCGCTTGTGAGCGTGTGCGTAGAGAAGAAATCGGAGCAAAAACAGTGCGAAAACGGGGGTATTCAGACCGAGGAAGGCGTTTCCGGAAGAAATGCAGAAATGCCGGAGCGGGAAGGCAAAGCCTGGGCGGCGGGAGAAGACCGCAGTGAAGAGGTTGCGGCCTTCCTGGTCAAATACTACGGCACGGGATGCGGGCAGCAGATTTCCGACCCGATTGCGACGATCACAACCAAAGATCGTTTCGGGATGGTGAGTTGTGTGATGGACAAGGCAAGCAGAGCAGAAGAGACTCCGGCAGCACCGGAAGCGGCGGGCTTTCTTACGACATTCTACGGGCAGAGCATAGGCGTGGGGCTGGATGAGCCTATCAGGACAATCACGACATGCGGACACTATGGGCTTGTGAGCTGCATTATGGACGGGAAGCGGGAGACATATCAGATACGAGATATCCTTTTCCGGATGCTGAAACCGGAAGAGATGAAGCTGGCACAGGGGTTCCCGAAGAGCTATGTACTCGACCACGATGCGACGGGAAAGAGATACCCGAAGACGGAACAGGTAGCGAAGATTGGCAACAGCGTGGTTCCGCTGATGGCGGCGGCGCTTGCGCGGGCAAATCTGGCGGGAGGCATATAAATGATACGCTACAAATACTATCTGATAGAGCGCCCGCCGGGTCCGGGCTGTCAGCCGACAGACGGGCTTTGCGAGACACAGGATTACGGATATCAGCGCGAGTGCATGGGCGAAATGGTGCGAGCGTGGGGCTTTGCGTTGTACCGGCGGAGGCTATCGCCGGAAGAAGTGAAGAAGTGTGAACTCGCCTATGGCGGAGAGGTGGTTAGGCCGGAGAAGCAGGGAAATAAGGGGAAGGAATGGACGGATACACAAGGCTGCTGGAAATGATGTCCGGATTGGTGGGTGTATTGCAGGAGCAACTCAAAGAAGATTTTGACTATCCGGAAATTGATAAGATTTTGCGCATTTTGGAGCAGACGGCCGGAGAGCTGGAAAAAGCAGCACGGATGACGGTCGGGCTGGAAAGAAGAAAGAGAGAGCGGGAGGGAAAAAGAGAATGAACACGCAGAGCGGGCAACAGGTGCCTATTGTGCGAGTATGGAGCGCGAGGCCGGAAGTGAAATGTGCAGCGAGCACGGTAACAGAAAAGCAGTGGCTTATGCTGGAGCAGATGGAAGAAGAATGCGTTGCATTGAGAGAGATTGCGGAGCAGGAGCGAGAATTGCGCCTGGAAGCCGAACGAAATGCGCGAATGATGAACAAGAGAAGGGCAAGAGCGTATGAGGCAGCGACACGGGAGCGGAACTTGAACGAAACGCTGACGGAAGCGCTGTTTACGGTGTCGTGGATTGCGCTGCTGCTGGCGATGGTGGTTGTCTGGATGGCCTACAAGTGAGAAAGGAGTGAAGGAATATGGCGGCGGCAAAAGAGGGCGCAAAGAAGCGACAGGTCAGGGCGGCGGTCATGAAGCTGGAAAGACTGCGGGGAGAGATCGCAATTTCGATTCCGGGAGGAGTTCCGGCAAGCTTTCATGAGAGCATCGATGCGGCGCAGAAGGCACTGGAAGGCACGGTTCCGGATGAGAAAGAAGCACAGAACGGGAAAGGAGGCGGAGACTGTGACAAGGGATGAGAGAGAAGAGCGAGAGCGCAAGCAGATTTCCAGAGAGATTGGACTGATGCGGATGCGCCTGGCGAAGATGGAGAAAATCAGCGACTATAGCTATCCGAGTACGAGAGAACAGTTCATAGAGGACATGGAGAAGGCGATTGACGGACTTAGGCGCGCAGAGGATTCCGTGATGAAGCTGAAAGGTTTTTGCGGCTATATCAGAGAATGGTGGTAAGGGATGATCAGCAGAGAAGAGTTGTTGGGAATTTATGGACTGAACCGGGAAGAGTTCGCCAAGGCAGAGAAGCGTGTGGAAGAGCTTGGCAAGGAGATGTTTGGCGAAGAGGCGTTTAAGGGCGCAAGCCGGACGAACAGCATTGATGACTTGGTGGCAGAGATTGGCAAAGAGGTTCTGATTGGCAGAGTGGTATCGGCGACGCTTGAGCTGCCGAATGGTATACAAGCAAAGATTTGCATGAAGGGCGTTACCGTGTCAATGAAGAGGACCGTCAAGGTGGTTGACGAGAATTCGGTCTAAGGGCGGAACAATCGGAGCAAGTGCATCGAGCACGGTATGAATTAAATAATCGGTGAGGCGTCGGCAATGCCGGCGCTTTTCCGGCGAAAAATTCAGGGGACTGAAAAGGGCAAAAAGGAGCGGCGGGAAGCCGCTTTCAGGCTTGATAAAAGTATTAACTTACCGACACAGGGGGAAGGGATATGCCGTATCTGGAGAGAATAACCAAAGCGGGTATGACCATAGAGGTAGAGAGATACTATTCGAGCCGGTATAGAAGAAAGGGGTTAGAGAGAGGCGACAGAGTCAAGGCAAGCAGAGAAGAGCAAAAGAAGGTGAACCGAAATCAGGCGGAGAGGAAGCTGCGGATCCTGATGAATGCCAATTTCGGGTATGGAGATTATCACCTGGTTCTTGACTATATCAGAGAGAGGGGGAAGGAAGAGCGGAGCAAAGAGCAGATGGAGAAGGACATAGCGGTATTTCTCAGGGAGTGCCGGAAAGAGTACCGGAAGCAAGGCAAGGAGCTGAAATATATTCATGTGATGGAGATAGGCAGCAAGGGCGCAAGGCATCACCACATGGTAATCAATAAACTGGATCCGGAGATTGTGCAGCGGGCGTGGTATAAGGCCTGTGAGCAGCACACGAGAGTAAAGATTTTCCCGCTGGATGATAGCGGAAATTACGGGCGACTGGCAGCGTATTTTATCAAATACACGGATGCACACCGGACAGAGGAAGACGGCGCGCTTATGAAGAAGCGATGGAATTGCAGCAGAAATCTGGTGAGGCCGGTGCCGCAGGTGAGAATCATATCCGGCAGGGATGCGTTTCGGGTGGACCCTACAGAGCGCAAGGGATACTACATCGATAAGGACAGCGTGAGCGCGGGAGTTGTGAGCCCGGAATATTACGGATACGGGTATTTGAGATATATGCTGGTGAAGCTGCCGGAGCGGGACGCAGAGAGTGAGAAGAGGCGACGAAATGGGAAAAAAAGAGATGATCCGGAAAAACAGAGCGTGCCGAGAAAAGGTTGAAGCCCTGATTCGGAGGAACAAAAAACAGCGCGAAGAGATTGTGGAGCTATACGGGGAGAATCTGGAGACACAAGAGCAACTGGAAGAGCTTATGCGCATGATTGAAGAGCAAAGGGCAAAAATCACGGCAACGGGGCCGGAAGGTTGGGGCAGAAAATATGCGCGTGGTTGGACTGATGCACAGGTACTGACGGTAACGCTGGTGCTGGCAGGATGCATAGTAGCCGTGGTTGTGCTGATGTTGGTTAGAGGGTGAATTGATGGGAGAAGAGCAGATGAACGCAAACAGAGTGAGACTGAGGCTGATGGAGACAGAGGCGTATTGCCGAGAGCTTGAGGGCAAGAATAAAACCTTGCATGAGCAGCTTGGAGTTGAGAGAGCGGCGAGAAAGAGCGCAGAAATGGCGCAGCGGATGGCATACATTGCGGCGGGAGCGGTGATTTTTGTGTGCTATTTGATGAGTTTCGCACAGTACATGGCAATCTGAAAGGAGAAAAGGGGATGAACTATGTTGTTTTGATGGGACGGCTGGCGCAGAATCCGGAATTGCGCTATTCGCGCGGTGAAGATTCTATCGCGGTGGCAAATTATGTGCTCGCGGTAGATCGCAGGGGCCGGAAAGAAGAGCAGGGACAGCAGACGGCTGATTTCCTGCGGTGTATCGTTTTCGGGCGCGGCGCGGAGTTCGCGGATAAGTATTTCCGGAAAGGGCAGCGCGTGTTGATTTCCGGAAGGATTCAGACGGGTAGCTATACGAACCGCGAGGGGCAGAAAATCTACACGACGGATATTGTTGTGGACAATCAGGAGTTTGCGGACAGCAAGGGCGTCGGAAGCGAAGCAAATGAGGGCGCGGGGAGCGGAAAGGGAGCCGGAGAGAGAAAGCCGGACAGAAATATAAGCGACGAAGGATTCATGCAGATTCCGGAGGGAGTAGACGATGAAGGACTGCCGTTCAACTAAGAATTTGCATCGGGATGGCGCGCACCTGGTGGCGCAGCTACGCGACATGCTGGAGATAGACGGATACGAATTGTGGGATGTGGAAATATATGACCCGCGGACGGGAGCACAGTTTGGCTGGCATGATTTGAGAGTGCGGGGAGCGGAAGGGAGCGTCGGGAAATGAAAAGGGCGGAATTTCTGGAGAGCGTGGGGCAGATTCTTGAGCACAGAGAAAAGCAGTACGGGTCCCCGGATGCGGTGTTCGAGGCGATTGCGCAAATGATAAGTGCATATCTAACGGAGCGCCTGGGGATACCGGTGACTGTGACAAAAAGCGATGTGGCCGTGATTCAGATGATCAACAAGATCGCACGGATTGGCGTCAATGTGGAGCACATGGACAGTTGGGCGGACATTGTGGGCTATGCTGCCTGCGGAGTGGAGGCTGGACATATCGGAGAGCCGACAGAGCGAGGGTAGAGCAGAAAATGGGGCACGGCATGAAACAGAGAAAGAAGAGTGTGAAGAGGGGCGATGTCCAGTATTCACTAAGCCTGGATGTGTCGAGCTGGGGAATGAAAAATGGGCTGGAATCGAACTACGAGCATTTGGGCATAGCGGTGATTCAGAAAGCACTGGAGGACTATGTGGAGCTATTGCGGCAGCGGGCGCATGGGAAACTGCAGCGGAAGAGCCGAGGAAAATTCACGGCAGAGACCTATGAACTGTTAGAGGCAGAGGCGTTTCTGAAGGAAAACCGGTGCCAAGCGTTTTTCGCGGTGGACGGTGTATATCTGATGCGCCTGGCGGCGAAACGGGAAAGGGAGCGGGAAACAAGGGAAAAAGCAAGACGGGAGGTGATGAGCGCAAGGTGAGAAATTTCAAAAGGGCAGATGAGAGCGGCAATCAAGAAACGCTGATGCAATGGGCGGAACTGCAGGCGGATCGTATGCCGGAGTTGCAGCATTTATACCACATACCGAACGGCGGGAAGCGGGACGCGATGACGGCGAGAGCCATGAAACGGCAGGGAGTTAAGGCAGGGGTTCCGGATCTCTGCCTGCCGGTCGCGCGAGGGCGGTATCACGGGTTATATATCGAGCTGAAGGCGGGGAAGAACGGCGCAACCAAGAATCAGATGGAATGGCTGGGATTCCTGGGACGTGAGGACTACTATGCGGCGATATGCTACGGCTGGAGAGCGGCAGCATGGGTGCTGACAGAGTATCTGCTATATGCCGGAGAGAGGCTGAAAAAGGGCGAAAAGGGTATACCGGTCTACGCGGAAGAAGAAGCATCGGGAGAGGTTATAGGCGGCGCATAAACGCCAGAGACAGGGAGAACATGGCATACTGGGAGAGCTACGAAGAGTTTACGGAGAAATTCAAACATAGGATGACGACGGATGATTGCTACACGCCGGAGCCGGTCTATGAGGTAGTGAAGCGCTGGGCGGCGCGGGAATATGGCATAGACGAGAGCGGTATTGTAAGGCCGTTTTATCCTGGAGGGGATTATGAGCGCTATGACTATCCAAAAGGGTGTGTGGTGCTGGATAATCCTCCGTTTTCCAAGCTGAAAACGATAATCAGATTCTATGATGAGCGAGAGATTGATTATTTCCTGTTTGCGCCGACATTGACTATTTTGAGCACGATAGCAAATACAGGAGCGGCAGGAATCGTTTCAGCAATCAAGGTCAAATACGAAAATGGGGCAACGGTAAATACAAGTTTTGTGAGCAATATGGAATCCGCGCTGGTGAGAAGTGCGCCGGTGCTACGCAATGAAATCGAGAGGGCACAGCGGGAGCAAAAGGGCAGAAAAACGCCGGCAAAAAGACCGGACGGGCAGAGATACGAGTATCCGGAAGAGATATTGCGGAGCATGGACATAGAGGCGTACTCCAAGGTACAAATCGATTTTCGGGTACCGCGCGAGGACGGCATGATTATATGGCGGCTGGATGAGCAGAGAGCGGCCGGAAAAGAGCTTTTCGGCAGAGGGGTACTGCTATCGCAAAAAGGGCATAAAGCGAGAGTGGCAGCAGATGCAAGATTGCGCGAGGCGCGGAAAGTGATACGATGGGAGTTGTCGGAGCGGGAGCGGAAAATCATAGATGAGATGAGCAGAAAAGGGGGTGAAGCCGAAGAGTTATGATATACTGACGACAGCCCGAAGAGCAGGCATGAAAAGGGTGCGCGGAAATTCGATGAGAGAAAAACGGAGAATGAACGAGCTGAAAATGCGGAATAATGTATTTTGAGCGAGTTCATAAAGGGAAAAAGGAGAAACGAATGGAAAAGGGCGACTGGAATCTGGATTTTGAGAAAGTCAGAGAGAAGAAGCTGGAAGCGGAAGAGCTAAACAGTTTGATAGCGGTAGCGGAGCGGGCAGCACAGGAACTTTTTGAGCGGCAGGGAGACAGCCAAACGCTGGATAGTGCAATCCGCCACTTACAGGCGCTTTACGAGCTGGAGGAAATGCGCGAGGAAAAGCGAAAAAGGGTGAAAAGGGCAGAGAGCCTCGGCAGAATAGTGACACTGCAGACGCTATATGATGAGTGGCAGTATTGGGACCGTGTGGACCCTGTAAAAGCGGAAGAATGCGGGTTCAGTAGCAAGGCAGAGATTGAGGCGATAAAGGGCGAGTTATACAGACTCATATCAGTCGCAAAAGGGCTGGATCCGGACGATGAGAATCCGGATATCCTGCCGGAGGGGACGGAGCAAGAGTAGAAAAGGGCGCATGGCGATTGCCGTGCGCTTTTTGATTTCTAAGGGATTGATTTCGGGTTGAAAAGAATGAATATAATAAATAAAATTGATATATAAGCAACAAGAATAAAAAATTATGACGGAGAGGGGAGCGGGATGCGCGGCAGAAAAGGGAGCAGGGCAGAGACGGCAGAGCTGATGCAAGAGTTTCAGCGGGCAGAGTCGGAAAAGGCACGGCTGCTGCTGAAAATCAGTGAATACCGGAAAAGCGGAGCGCCGGACACCGAAATAGCGGAAGCGATCAACGGCTACATTGATGAGCTCAAAAGACAGGCGAGAGCGGCAGAGCTGATTAAACTGGTCGAAGACCCGCGCGCCCGCGGTATCCTGTTTTGCAGCTATATACAGGGTTATAGCGACTCGCGTTTGAGCGAAGAAATTTTTCTGTGCAAGCGGCACGCGCAGAGAAAAAAGGCCGAAGCGCTCGCGAGCCTGGAAGAGAAAACGAAAAAGGTTGTGTGAGGACGCAAAAAGGGATATAATACAGGTGCGCTATGAAAGACCTTTTATGTGCGCGTTTGTGTGAAGAAAAGCGGCTGTACCCGCAAGGGTGCAACCGCTTTTCGATTGTGGCAAAATATCAGAGCAGGACCCCCGGCGCCTATCAAAGAGGCGAATTGGGAGGGACAAAATAAAAGCGGGCGCAAGCCCGCTTTTTGGTTTATTTATCGCGCCAGTCTTCACCGAAAACCCGTTCCATAACCTGATCACGGATATCATCCGGCCACTCAAAATCTTCGAGCTCATAGGCGAAAGTATATCCGTAGTGATCGGGGACGCTATCCGCGATATCCTGCACACAGCGCTCAAAAGCTTCGCGAAGCGCCTCGGCGTCGTCCGGGTCGTCGTCGTCCAGATAGTCTATATCGTCGTAGTACTGATCAAGAGCTTTGTCTATGACGTAGGACTGGAAACAAGCGTCAAGGCAGCCACGATATCCGACTAGGTCACAATATGAAAAATCGTAGTTGTAGAACAAAGATTCGGAATCCTCAAGCCCGCCGCCCCAACCGGCATCAAAAAGATAGACGGCCTCGCCATCGCTATCGTCGTGCTTGGTATAATCATCGCACCACTCATCAAGCCGAGCGTCGATATCGTCGGCAATCGGCGCAAGCTCGGGATAGATATCAGCGTAGCCGGAAGCGGGCGCGTGTCCGAAGTCGACAAGCTCGCGCACGATGGCATCAAGATAGTACTCCGGGGAGTTATAGTCAGAGCTCTCATAGCAACGGGCCCAGAAACCGAAAATGTCGGCCTCAAGCTCGGACAGAGAGGATACAAGGCTCTCGGTCTGCTCGGCGGTAAGCTGCCACTCGGCGGCGAGGGAGCGGATGTTGGTGTGACGATATCCGTTGATCCAGTAGTGGAAAGGCTCATAGGATGCAAAGTGTACGCGCTTCATGGTAAATCTCCTTTCAGGTGGTGCGCCGCGTTTGCGGCGCTTTGTTTGTGTGATGGCTTTATGATACCTCCGTTGTGCAGACAACGCAACATCGGAAAAATTCACAAAGTGAAGATCTAAAAATTGTGCAATGCGCTGTGAGCACAACACGCTGCCCTTTTTATCGGGAGCGCTTGGGCGGGGCTATATCGATATGACTGCGGGCGTTCGGGTGAGCGTCCATAAACTCGCGCACCGCCTGCAGGGCGTCGGCGCGCTGTTTGCCGGTAAAACGCCGCCGACGGCTACATACAAACCGCGAGCCGTCATCTATGTAGACGGTACCGACCTCCAGCAGATACATAACCGGAGTGCCGCTCTCGCGCAGCAGCCGCACGGCGGGGAAAGTTACGGCGGTTATGAGTTCCTGATACCGCTGTACAAGCGCAGTCTCATATAGCGAGAGCGCGGATAGGGCATCTAAAAGGGTTTTTTTGGTGTGGGCGAGCTCTGAAAGCCAGGAGGCGAGAGAGTCCGGAGATGAAAAGTGGCGGGGAGGGTAGAGGGTAAGGCCGAGGTCGAAGCGGGCGCTTGGGTGCGCATCAAGGCAGATAGGGGCCGAAGGGGATACCGGGGCTGTGAGAGAGTCGTCGCCGTATCGATCATACTGCAGCCGGACATAGGGAGACTCTAGAAAATCAGCAGGCAAAAAATCTGAAATTTCTTGAAAATTCTTGCTCATAGGATACCTCCGGTGTAAAAGCGGCAGCGCCGCGGTTTGTGTGAAATCCCCGCGCCGGTGGTGAACCGGCGTGCGTCCTCCGCGCGGGGGAGCGGTTAGCGGGCTGTGAGCCTTGCGGGTCCGGCAGGTGTGACGGCTACGGATCCGTACCGCTCGCGGATCTTTTCCATGGGAGTTGCGCCGCCGGTTTTTTTATGCCGTGCGCGGTTTATCGGATCCGTGTCATAGTACCACATGCGCTTTTTTGCACAGTAGCGATACTGCAGCGCTTTCAGCGTGGCGCGGTGCGTGTAGGTGTCGCCGGAGACCCAGATAAAAGATCCGCAGATCTCTATATCTATGCCGGCGAGCGAGATAATCGCGGACACGGCACGCGGGAAATCCTGCGCGGTTTCGGTGGTGTCGCGTGTGTATGTGGTGCCGTCGGCGCGTGTCCGGATATAGCGCAGCCGCTCAAAAGCCTTTTCGTACTGCGCCGCGAGATCCTGGAAAAGCGCTGTAGTATCGCGGCCGGGGTTTGCGTCCGGGTGGAGCTCCTTGCAGAGTGTCCGGTACGCTTTTTTGAGATCGTCGAGAGTAGCGCAGGTGTCAAAGTAGCGAGTCATGATATAACTCCTTTCGTGTGTGCCGTGCTTGCGGCGCTTTGTTTTTGTGATGGCCTTATCATACCGCCGTTGTGGACACAACACAATATCGGAAAAATTCACAAATTGAAAAGCCAAAAATTGTGCAATGTGCTGTGGACACAACGGCGCAGCGTGTGCTACTATGAGGAGAGGAGATAGGAGGGACGACATGGACGATAGAGCGAGCAGGAGCAGGACGCAGGAGATCAACGCCTACAAAAAACGCGCATACAAGCGTATATCGCTAGAGATAAAAAAGGCCGACTATGAGCGCATACGCGCCGCAGCTGACGCGGCGGGCGAGCCTGTCAGTGCATACATAAAAGGGGCCATATCCGCACAGATGCAGAGAGAGGGAAAAACCGCGGGAGCGGCGGATCAGGATATACCGGAGGGGTTTTAGATGGTGTAAGCCAAGGCTGAAAAGGGAGAAAGCAAGAAGAGAGAAAAGGGGACTAAAAAGAAAAAGGCGGGCATGTGCCCGCCTTTTTCTTTTTAGTCCTGTAGTGTCCGCTCGCACTCTTGCAGTGCATCGGCGAGCGCGTCGGCCTCTGCATCTGTCAGAGAGTAGTCGGCCTGCAGCTGCTCGCGATCGGTAGAGCGCCAGCCGCCGTCATAGAGAGACCATGCGCAAGAGTCGAGATCAGTAAAGAGGTTTTTCATAGTGAACTCCTTTCGTGTGTGCGCCGTGCTTGCGGCGCTTGGTTTGTGTGATGGCCTTATGATACCTCCGTTGTGCAGACAACGCAACACCGGAAAAATCTACAAAACGAAGAGCGAAAAATTGTGCATACTGCTAGCAAGCGCAGCGCGCTATGGCTAGTGTCGGATCCACCGCGGCAGTATATACACTAGGTAGCAAGCAGCAGATACTATCAGCAGTATGCTAGGGACAAGCGCCCGCCCGCTGAGCAGGTAAAGCGCAAAGCAAAGCCAAAAGGCCGTCATCAAGAGTATATCTTTCATAGAGACTATGCTATACTAGAAAAGAACCGAGCGCCGGTTGCGGCCGGCGCCCGTTGCTAGCGAGCGTTAGCTCGCTAGCATCAGATAAAGCGTTTTGAGCAGCTTAATCGTCGCTTGTACTATGCTAGGTGCATAGGTGATTGCCATATGCACGGTAGAGACTATTGCAGATATAGCCGTGCAGTATTCAGCGAAGAGTTTGAGCTTTTCAAGGCGCTTATCTTTTTTTTTGCTCTTTTCCGTTTCACAGCTTTTTCCTCCTTTCCGATTTTTTCCGCTTGCAATGCGGTGTCGCAAAGATATCGCACAAAATTTATTCTGTCAAGCAGTTTTTGAAAAAAATAATTTTGGCGTCCGTTTATGCGGGCGCTTTTTTATTTCACAAAGTCGTTGAAGAATAAAAATATTTGTTTTTATATTTATTTATATATCGACGCCATAGATACAGGCGAGATTATATCAGAAAAGCGCGCACGAGCGGCATATATAGAGCGCGTGACGCGGGCGGTTAAGCACAGAACGAAAAACTTGCAAGGTACTACCTGGAGGGGTGGGGTATAGCGGGGCGGAAGAGGCGCGGCGTTTTTGGCTATAAAGCACTTTTTTTGGGGTGACTTCCTTCCGCAAATCGGGGCGGAAAGCTAAAAAGAGCTACCTTGTAAGGCAAGCAAAACAGAGAGGGAGAAAAAGCGGAAATGAGAGGGGGGACATTTGAGGCATGGAGGTGAACCAGAAAGAGCTTGCAGCGTGCCTCGGGATTACCTCCAGAAGAGTGCGACAGTTGCGCGAAGAGGGGCTTTTCCAATTCGCACCTGGAAGCAAAAGATATCCCTTGGAAAAATGCATTCAAGAATATATAGAATTTAAGATAGATGAAGAGACTGGAAGAAAAGGAAATCTCGATAAAGAAAGAGTAAGCGCAGAGCATGAGGAAATCAAAAAACAGATATCTGAAATCAAATTAAAGCGATTAAAAAGAGAGATGCATCGCGCCGATGATGTTGAACTGTTTTTGACGGACATGCTACTACACTTCAAACAAAAATTGACGTTGTTGCCGCCAAAATTGGCGATTGGAATAATTGGAGAGACAGACGTAAATCTGGTTGTGAAAAAAATAGAGGCGGGGGTAAAAGACGCGCTTTCTGAGCTGGCGGAGTACAATCCGGACGAAATAGAGCGGACAGAAGAAACAGCAGAGGGCGAGGAAGGCGAAGAATGAGCGACAGGGAGCGGCAGAGAAGGAAAACGGCGAAACTGTTTCGGCGTGTAATTCGGAGCACATTAAGCCCGAAGGAAACGCTTACGGTATCTGAATGGGCGGAGCGATACCGGGTGCTGGACGGCACATCAAATATACAGGGCAAATGGTCCAATGATGTGACTCCGTATTTGCGCGGGATTATGGATAGCTTTGTGGATCCAGCGGTCAGAAGAATCTACTTTTGCAAGGCGTCACAGATTGGCGGCACGGAGGCCATGCTGAACATGCTCGGGTACATTGTGACGGAAAGTCCGGCACCGACGATGATTGTCTATCCGACAGATGATTTGGGGAAAGAAGTGTCAAACCTGAGAATTAAGCCCGCGTTCCGGCTGATTCCGGAGGTCAAGAAGGTTTTCAAAGAGCAGGAGTCAAAGGAACTGGAGTTGAGATTTACGACGATGACGCTTTTCCTGAACGGTGCGGGAAGCCCGTCAAAGCTGGCGTCGAAGCCGATTAAGTATCTCTTTTTTGACGAGATCGACAAGATGGGCGGAGCGTCAAAGAAAGAGGCGAGCCCGTTTAACTTGGCACTGGAGAGAACAAAGACATATAGGCCGCAAGAAAAGGTGTACGCGTGTTCGACGCCGACATTGCGCGACAACTACATTTGGAATCTGCATGATGGAGCGGATGAGGTGAGGCACTATTTTGTGCCGTGTCCGAATTGCGGAGAAATGATTGAACTGCGGTTTGCACAAATCCGCTTTGAAAAAGATGATGAGAAGCAGATGAGCATAGCGGAGCGCGCAAAGACAGCCACATATTTTTGCGAGAAGTGCGGGATGGAAATCAAGAATGAGAGCAAGCCGGAAATGCTTCGGCGCGGAGAATGGCAAGCGGTCAGGAAAAGAGGGATTGGGGCACCGCGGTCGGTAGGATTCTGGATTAATTCACTGTATAGCGTGTTTCTCAAATGGGAGGATGTGGCAGAAGAGTTCCTGAAATCGTATGAGGATCCAGAGCAACTGCAGAACTTTACGAATTCATGGTTGGGTGAACCGTGGGAAGACACGAAGCTGAAAACAACGGCAGACACGGTACATGACAGGGAAACAGAGGAAGAAGAATTTGTCGTGCCGTCCTGGGCTGTTTTCTTGACAGGCGGAGTCGATGTGCAGGAAACGAGCCTGTATTACACGATTCGCGCGTGGGGAGAATACACGACCTCGCAGAACATAACGCACGGGCAGGCCTTGGGATTCGAGGAAATAGCCGATGCTATGAATCGGGAATACAAGACGGCAGACGGAAGGAAAATGGTCGTGAAGCTTTGCCTTGTAGACTCCGGATATCAAGCGGACAGCACATATGATTTTTGCGTGAGCAATTCAGACTGGGCGCTGCCGGTAAAAGGTTCGTCCAATCCGATGAGGGACAGATACAAAATCAGCAAAGTAGACCGGCAAGGCTCGCGTGCATACGGAATGCAACTTGTCCTGGTAGACGGCAGTCAGTTCAAAGATTCGATTTCGGCGCGGATGCGGCGCGAAAACGGAAAAGGTTCATGGATGGTATTTCGGGGGTGCGATGAAGAATACAGGCAACAGGTAACGGCAGAACACAAAGTCGTTGAACGTTCCGGCGGAAAAGAGAAAACTGTATGGAGATTAAAACATTCACATGCGGATAACCACTATCTGGACTGCGAAGTTTATGCGATGGCGGCGGCTGAAATGTGTGGAGTGAGAAGTTTGCATCTCGCGACGGTACAGGAAAATGAGCAGGAAGAAAAGCCGAAGCAACCGAGAAAAGAAGACGGCTGGATTCAGAATGTGGACGGCTGGATGGAGGGATATACATGAGCGACGAAGCAATTAAATTATACGGGACACCGGAAGAGCAGCTGAACACAATCAACGAAGCAATTTACACGATTCTTAAGGGCGGTCAGAGTTACAGAATCGGAACGCGCGAGCTGGTACGAGCGAATCTGAATCAGCTGTTAAAGATGCAAAAGCAGCTACAGGCAACGGTACAGGGCGGAGAGCCGTCGAACTTGCTGGCGGACACATTCGTTGCAGTATTCCAAGGACGGTGAGGCGTGGACATTTTAGGTAAGGTGATCGGAGTTTTTTCGCCGGAAAGAGCGTATAAGCGGGCGGCATATAAGCAGGCCTTGCATGAACTGGAACGCGCGATGAGTTATGACGGCGCGAGTTTCAGCAATGTGCATTCAAACACGAATTGGTATGCAGAGAACTTACCGGCGGCCTGGGCAGATGCGGGCGAGAGAGATGTCTTGCGTGCGAGAGCACGGGACCTTGAGCGGAACTCGGATGTGATGAATGCCATTGTGGGGGCATTCAAGAGAAATGTGTACGGAGCCGGATTCAGGCTGAGATCAACGGTTGAATCTGAGGAGTTGCGAGAGGAAATAGAACGCGCCTGGGAGATTTGGTGCAAGAAAGAGAATTGCGATGTGACCGGAACGCAGAGCTTTGATTCCTTGATGCGCATGGCAATCCGGAGAAAAAAGGTCGATGGCGGAATTCTGATTCTGAAAACGCACACGGCGGGTGGATTCCTGCCGTTCAAACTGCAGGCACTGGAAGTCGATGCGCTGGATGAAACGGCAGTGGCGCATGGTAACAACAAGGTGATTGGCGGAATTGAATATGATATCTACAACAAGGCGGTGGGGTATCACATCAAGCAGTTTGCGCCGGACGGATTCACGGAGACGGAAACAAAGTTCTATCAAGCCAAGGATGTGATTTTCTATTTCACGAAGAACCGGCCGACGCAGCTAAGAGAGGTGTCAGACCTTGCGGCAACAATCACGCGGGTGCGAGATATCAATGAGTTCATGAGATCGCTGGCGGTAAAAGAGCGATTGCTTGCCTGCCTGAGCGTTTTCATTAAGCGGGATTCGCCGCCGACGACAGGGCGGGGGTATGGCGGCGTTGACGACGGTTATATGGGCAAGACGATTTCGCCCGGAACGATTAACTACTTGTCGCCCGGAGATGATATCAGCGTAGTTCAGCCGAACATGCAAGCTACGGATGCCACGGCGCATATCAAGCAGCAGATTAGAATGCTCGGGAGCGGGCAGGGTTTAAGCTATGAACTCGCGTCGCGCGATATGTCGGAGACAAATTATTCGTCGGCGCGGCAGGGCGCAATCGAGGACGATCTGACATTTGAGGAAGAGCGGCAGCAACTAAAGGACGTGATGGATGAAATTTTTGAAGAATTCATCAAGGCACTGTATTTGTCTGGAAAGCTGAGCGACGGGAGACCGGCAGACGGAAGTTTCTGGGAGAAAAACCGGTACGAATATTCGAGACACACCTGGATTAAAGCACCGAAGAAGTGGATTGATCCGGCGAAAGAGGCAGCGGCCAACAAAGACGCGCTTCTGACAGGGCAAAAGACCTTTGCGGATATGGCGGCGGAAAACGGAAAAGACTGGAAAGAGCAGTTGGAGGAAATGGCAAAAATCCAAAACTATGCCGCAGAACTGGACGTGGATTTGGTGGGGCAGTTGCTGGGGGCAAGAAAAGAGGAAGAAGAGGGGGATGAGAAAGACGAAGGATAAAACGGCACGAGCAAGAGAACGGTGCGATATGCAAGGGAAAGCGTGGACACGGGAGACAGCGCCGGAACGAGAGCTTCGGAGAGAGTTCGGAAACGCACAGATTACGGCGGTGAGAAGCGGCAACGAGGACGGAGAGAGTCGGGAGGTTGAGCTTTCCTTTTCGTCGGAAGAGCCATACGAGCGCTGGTTTGGAACGGAGATTTTAGACCATAGCGAAGGTTGCGTGAATCTAAAGAGACTTCAGGAAATCGGGTGCGTGCTTTTCAATCACGACAGGGACTATGTTCTCGGGAAGGTGATTGAAGCGTGGGTTGAGAACAGACGCGGCAAAGCGAAAATCAGATTCGATGAAGACGCGGAAGCGGAAAAGATTTTCAGGAAGGTAATGTCCGGAACGCTAAAAGGCGTATCGGTAGGATATACGATTGACAACTGGGAAAAGGTGGAAAAGGGAAAGAAGTCAATCGATGGTAGGTTTGAGGGAGAGTGCTATATTGCAACGCGCTGGATGCCGACAGAGATTTCCATTGTGTCGGTTCCGGCAGACGAAAGCGTTGGTGTAGGAAGAAGTGCAGAAAACATGATGACAAAGGGAGGAGACAAAGTGGCAAAGAAAACGGGAGAGACGGAAGACCAGATGAGAAGTAATGCGGCAGGGGGAGAAATCTCTGACAACGCAACGCGCGGCGGTATGGGCGAGGAGAGCGCGCAGGCGCCCGCGAGCGCAGAGGAAAGAAATGCAGGCGAGGAGAAAGACGAAGCGGTGAGAACCGCGGTGCAGAGAGAACGGCAAAGGGTTGAAGAGATCAACGGCATGGAGCGAGAGTTTGGCGTTGACTTGAGCGGCATGATCAGGGATGGAAGTTCCCTGGAAAAAGTAAGGGAGTATGTGTTGAACGAGTTGAGCAAGAAAACGGCACCGGCAGCGCAGGGCGCACGGACCGGCGAGAGCGGACAGGACAGATATGTAAAAGACATGACGGACGCGATGCTGTTAAAGAGCGGCGTTCCGGTAGATGAGGCGAGCGACGCCGCGAGAAGACGCGCCGGAATGAGCCTCAGAGCAATCGGTGAGGAATGCTTGGAGAAGTTCGAGGGAGCGTCGGGGACAAGAGAGATGAGCGGCGATGAGCTTTTCCAGACACTGACCAGACAGTTCTTCAACCCGACGAGTGCATTTCCGGCAATCCTTGACACGACAATCAGAAAGACGATTGTGCAGCAGTATGAGGCTGTAGATACGACGTTTCAGAAGTGGACGACGAAGGGAACGCTGCAGGACTTCAAGGAGAGTCGAGACCATGAGTATGCCATGGGAGGCCTGTCGGCATTTGAAAGAGTTCCGGAGAACGGTGAACTGAAAGAAGATAAGCCGAAGACGACCCTTCTGCCGACGAGAAAGCTGGACACCTATGCGAAGAGCTTCAGCATGACGCGAGAGGCATTTATCAATGACGATATCGGTTTTCTGACCAGAGTCCCGGCATTGTATGCGCAGCGGTACAAGACGACGATCGATGAGATGGTGTACAGCAAGATTTTCGAAAACGGCGTGACATTTGATGGAGTGCAGCTTTTCCACACAAACCACGGAAATATCGCGAGCGGTGCGGGTGAAAAGCCCACGCAGGCTGTTATCCAGAAGATGATTACGATGATGCAGCTGCAGAAGGACAGCTTCGGAAAGGCAGTGTATGTGCGCCCGAAGTATATCGTGGTGCCGGTCGGCTGGGGCTTTGATTTACAGGTGATTTTCCATTCGGCACAGGTTGTCGGAAGCGATTTCAACGATGTGAACCCGTTACACGGGTACCCGATTGAAATCGTTGAGACGCCGGTGTTGAACATCTTGGCGGGAAGCAACAAGGCACCTTGGTTTATGGTGGCAGATCCGAGCAGCGCAAAGAGCATCCAGGTTGACTACTTGAACGGTCAGGAGCAGCCGATTGTGGAGCGGGACCAGGTCGCAACTAAGCTTGGATTCTACTGGAAGATTTACGGCGATTTCGGCGTGAATGTGAGAGATTTCAGGGGAATTGCAAGAAATAACGGCGAAGTGATTCAGTGATGAGCGGGAGCGGGATGCAAAAGATATAGCGTCCCGCTATCGCATTACAATCTGAATGGCACCCAAAAAACGAAAAGGAGAAAAAAGAATGACAGCGATGTATGAGATGCGCGGTGAGGCGCTGGACTACAAGAACGAAACGGGCGCCGATATCAAGGCTGGCGACATTGTGACGCTTGGAAACAAGCGGATTGCCGTTGCCGGTTCGGATATTGATAAGAACGAGGTTGGAGCGGTACATGTGACGGGTGTTTTTGCAATGCCGAAGAAGACGGCATCGGATGTGATTGCCATGGGCGTGCCGCTTTTTTGGGACGCAACCGGAATTGCGCTGGCCGGAACGGTCGAGGCTGGCTATGCGGCAGCAGCGAGCAAGGCAGGTGAGCTGACCGTGAAAGTGAAGTTGGTGGGATGATCGCGCTGATGACGTTATTCAGCGGCAATCACATGTATAGCCGGGGTGAAGCCATTCCGGATGATTTGCCGCTGATAGAGGCGATGAAAGAATGCGGAAGCATTTGCACTGAAGAGGAATGGGCAGAAATGCAGATGCAGGAAAGTGAAAATGTCAAAGCGACGGCGGAAGCGCTTCCTGCCGGAATCGAGGCGGCGAGCAGCACGCAAGGAAACGCCGGAGAGCTACTTGTGGGAGTTCCGAAGAAGGGAAGAAAGCAAGAGAAAAAATGAGCCCGGAAGACAGAAGGCCGAACTTTAAGAGGCTGGCATTCCAGGATATCAAAAATGTTTTCTTGAATGATGATGAGTTTGGCGAGTACCACACGCTGAACGGGAAAAGAATGCTGTGCACGGTTGACGCAAACGAGGTTGAAGCACGCGGCAAGAAGCAATTTGAGCACAGCAGAATCGATGGAATATTCGAGGACAACATGATTCTGTATGTGGCACGCAAGGACTTTGGGCAGCAACCGGCACACGGAAGGCAGCTGGATTTTGACGGTGAAAAGTTCATTGTGACGGACAGCAGAGATGAGGGCGGAATGTATTCAATCACGATTCAGAGGTTCAGATCGTAATGAGCAGAATCAGCAGTGCACAGATTTATGTGAATCCGGAAGACCTGAGAAAGATTGTGGGCGCGCTGGGGAAGATTGAAAGAATCAGCGAAGAGGCGGTGCTGTCAAAAGCCGTAAACGCTACGCTGAGGAAGGCGCAAAGAGTGCTGTCGAAAAAGGCAAAGATTTCCTACGCGGGTGAAGCGTCGAAAGGGATTCGGGACCGGTCGAAGATTGAAAAGGCAGTGTCGCGGGGAATTGAACCGGAGGGAACGCTGCGTTTCAGGTCGGAACAGCACGCCATTACAAAGTTCAAATTCTCGCCGAGAAACACGCCGACGAAGTTTCTGGAAGATACCGTAAAGCATTTCAGACGTCTGGATTTCAAAAGCCAAAAGAGACCGGACGGAAGAACAATCGGCGTGAAGGTAGGAAAGCAGAAACGATACTATGTGCACGCCGGACAGATTCGAGGAAACAAGGGAAAGCTGTTTCATGATGTCTTTGTTGTGCAGTTCAAGAGCGGACACATTGCGCTGGCTGAGAGAGCGGGAAAAGCAAGATTCCCGATTAACCAGATTTTGGGTTCGTCCGACATGATGATGACCAAAAGCAAAAGAGTCTTTGGAGCGGAAAAGGAAAACATTGAGAAGTTCTACACGGAGCAGTGTGCAAAAAGCCTGGCACAGGCGCTGAAAAGACTGGGGAAAGCCTGATGAGCGGGCAGAGAAATAAGGGAAAGCGAAGGCGAGAATCGGTGAGATGAGAGAAGCAACGGGAGCGGGAAACACGATTTTTCATTGTCAACAGGCACTGGCAAAAGAAATCCAGAAGTTGACGGCGGGAATGCTCTTTGAGGATGCGGCAAGCGGGAAAGCCGGAAGAGAAATCTTGTCGCCGATGCGATTTTATCTGCAGAACTTGCCGATTGCAGCATTTGACGTGGGAGCCTTGGAAGATGAGGCGGCAAGTGAATCGATTGAATACCAGAGTTTACAGACGGAAGACGCATTGTGTGCGGCGCCGTGGTGCAACATCAAAATTGACAGCATCAAGACGGAGGGGCCAAACGCAGAGCAGCTGGTGAAGGTCGCAATTATTTTTGGGGTATACGACAGCGGAACCGGATGCAAAGGACACGAAGGATTGCTGAATCTATTCCAGAGAGTCACAGAACGATTCATGAAGGAGCCGTTGCTTGCACATGCGTTTCGGAATGACAATGAGTTTCGCTCTGAGGTAGCAGAGGAGAACACACACCCGTATTATTTCGGCGTTACGACAACGGGATTTTTCATCAAAGCACCGGAGAGAGAGTTGGAAGGAGAGTGGGAGTAAATGAGAGAAGAGGAGGACAAGGCAACGGCGGCAAGAGCTGGAAAAGATGCTGTGAATGCAGCAAATGACAATCCGAAAGACCAGAAGGCAGACGGAGAAGGCGTAGCGGCAAACGCTGCCGAAGTGCCCGAAGAGTTGGCAGGAAACGAAAAGAGAACCGATAACAAGGCGGGCAAGGCGGAAGAGACCGCAAGCGGACAGGAGGCACTGATTTATATGGGGCCTTCAAAAGGCGGGATTGCACAGAACACGGTTTTCGCTGACGGTAAGCTGGATGACAGAGCTTTGAAGGTGCAGAGCATGACACCGCGTGCGAGTTTGCTGTTTGTGCCGATTTCGCAGTTATCGGATGCGCGGAAGATGCTGCATCGGGAAGGAACTGCAATTCAGCTGGCGTACAAGGCGCTGAGAGACAGGGAGGAGTGAGAGAATGAAGTATTTGCACAAGATTGAGACCAGGGAGCGGGACCTTACGATTGCGACACCGCAGACCGCAGTTGCCGGGCTGCAGGTGATTGTAGGCACGGCGCCGGTCAACATGACGGACGATCCTGCCGCCACGGTGAACACACCGATTGTCTGTGAGACATTTGATGAGGCAGAGCGAAAGCTGGGATTCTTGGAGGACTACAAGAACTATACGCTTTGCGAGGCGATGGACGCGAGCTTCCGGAAATTCGGAGTTTCGCCGCTGATTTTTATTAATGTGCTGGATCCGGCAAAGCACAAGACGACGATGCCGGCAGAAAGCGGCACGGCACAGGATGGAGTCTTCGTGGTGAAGAAGACCGGCATTCTGAAATCGAGCGTTGTGGTAAGCGGCGCGAGCGGCGCGCTGACACTTGACACGGATTATGTGCTGGATTTCACAGAGGAAGGCTATTTGTCGATTTCCTTCCTGACGGCACAGACGACTGTCAGCGTGACGGCGGATATGCTGAATCCGGCGGCAGTCACAGAGGATGACATTATTGGCGGTTTCCATGCGGAGAGCGGCACGGAGAGCGGACTGGAAGTCGTGCGGCAGATTTATCCGAAGACAGGCTATGTTTTCGGTATGCTGGTTTGCCCGAAGTGGTCGCAGAAAAAGAAAGTCGCAGCAGTTATGGCGGCGAAGACGGAAGATGTGAACGGCCTTTTCAATGCGATCGCGGTGATTGACCTGGATACGGAGACTTGCAAGAAGTATACGGATGTCAAGAAAGCGAAGGAACAGCTTGGCGTATCGGATAAGAACGCTGTCATTGTCTGGCCGTGCGTCAAGTACAAGAACAGCGTGTATGACTATTCCGTCGTGTGGGCAGCACATGCGGCGCTGCTGGATGCGGAAAACGGCGATGTCCCGTACAAGTCCCCGTCGAATAAGCTGATTGGCGTGTCGTCTACCTGTCTGGAAGACGGCAAGGAAATCTATCTGGACAACACGCAGGCAGCGTTCGTGAATTCGTGCGGCGTGGTGACGGCAGTCAATGACCAGGGCTGGAAGTCTTGGGGCAATGAGAACGCGGGCTTTCCGGAAGTGACCAGTGCAAAGGACCGCTATATCTCGAACCGGCGCATGATGAACTGGTACCGTAATCGCTTTGTACTGGCATATAAGGACAGGGTGGATGATCCGGCATCCAGAAGAACGGTCGAGGCGTTTGTGGATTCGGAGAATCAGTATTTGAATTCGCTGGCGTCGGGCGGCTACATTCCGGCAGGATGCAAGATTGGCTATGACGAAAAAGTAAACACGACGGAGGCAATCATGAACGGCGATGTTGTGTTTGACACGCAGCTCGCGTTTTTCCCGGTCGCAAAGCATATCGTGAACCGAATCAGCTTCAATCCGCAGCTGATTACGGACGCACTGTCTGGAGGTGAGAAGTAATGAGAAACAGAATCACGAGATCGATGATTCCGGAAGTCATTAATAATTTCAATGCGTACATTGGAGAAAACGGCGAAAAGCTGATTGGACTTTCCGGACAGGTGACACTGGCAAGCCTGAAATATATGAAGGCAGAAATCAGCGGCGCGGGAGTGGGAGGAACCTACAGTGTGTCGGTAGGCGGGCTTTACGAGGACATTACGCAGGAAATCCCGGTACAGACGCTGACACCGCAGAATGCACAGATGATGAACATCAAGAAGAGATGCCGGATTACGCTGAGAGGCGCACTGCAGATTTATGACAGAGATACGGGCGCGAGAGACTATGTGCAGATGCGGTACACAGTTGAGGGTTCTGTATTAGGCCTGAATCCGGGAAGCTTCCAGCTGGGAAACCCGATGGGCACGACATTCGAAATGTCGGCAACCTATGTGTCGCTGGTTGTCGGTGATGATACGCTGATTGAGCTTGATAAGTTGAATCAGATTTGCATTGTGGACGGCGAAGATATTATGCGAGAGATTCGCGAGAGCTGCTGAGAGAATCAAGACGGCCGGTGCTGCATGAGCGGCATCGGCTTTTTCTAAAAGGAAATAGGAGAGGAGCGAACAATGGGAAGACAGAATAAAACGAACGGTGGAGAAAATGGCGGAGCAAGCGCGACGGCGGAAGCAAATGTAAAGCAGGGAGCGGCGGGCGCAGAGCAGGAAAAGGTTCCGGCGATTATGACGCTGGAAGTGCCGTTTGAGTTTGAGGGGGAAACATACGAAAGCATCGATTTGTCAGGCCTGGCAACGGCGAGAGCAGAGGATATGTGCGAGGTGGATGAGGAAGCCAAGCGGCAGGGAGACAGCAGCGCAAACGGACTGCATCCGGAAATCACACGGAAGTACGCGATGCTGCTGGCGTGCCGACTGAACCGGAAGCCTTACAACTGGCTTGACAAGATGAATGCAAAAGATTCGATTCGGCTGAGAGAGACGGTGACGGCTTTTTTCTACTTTATGGCCTGAGCCGAGAATCGGCGGCAGAGCTTAGGAAGATTATTGTCTGGATGTCGCTGAGGCTTAGGACGGGAATCGAATTTTTCTATCGGATGAAGATTACGGCTTTACTGGAGTGGGCAGAGACCGTGCGGGAGATGACTGAGGGGAAGTAATGGCGGGGAAAAATACGCAGTATGATTTTCTGATTAAAATTTTGGGACGTGTGGATCCGTCGCTCAAAACATCGGTGCAATATACCAAACGGGAGATGAAGAAGTTCGAGAGCGATTTCTACAAGACGGAATCCGGTATCTGGAAGAAGGCAACGGGCATTGCGTCGGCTGTCGCAAAGGTGGGAGCGGCAGCGGGAGTGGCAACGGGGGTTGCGCTTAAGAAAGCGTATGACGTCGGGTCGGAATTTGAGAAGCACATGGACGAATGGTCCGCAACTGCCGACGCAAGCAATGCGCAATACGAAAAAGCAAGGGAAGCCGCGCTTCTTTGGGGGCGCAAGACTACAAAGACAGCGACGGAGTCGGCGGACGCTTTGAAATACATGGCGCTTGCCGGATGGGATGTGAATACGTCGATTAAGGCGCTGCCGAGCGTCTTGAAACTTTCTGAGGCAACAAACCTTGACCTTGCAAGAACGAGTGACCTTGTGACTGACGCTATGGCGGCAACGGGGACGGAAGCGGGAGAACTGGCACGCTTTCTGGATGTCGCGGCAAAAGCGAACAACCGTTCAAACCAGACGGCGGAAGAATTGCTGGAGGGATATATCAGAACCGGTGCGCAGTTACATGATTTACATGTCCCGATTGAGGAATCGGCAACGGCGTTCGGCGTGCTGGCAAATCGCGGCCTGAAGGCGGAAAATGCAGGAACTGCATTGAGAAATGTGCTGAGGAACCTGACGACAGGAACGGGCGAGGCCGGAAAGATGATGGACAAGCTTGGAATCTCGGCATTCGACCAGCAGGGCAATTTCATTGGATTGAGAAAAACGATTGAGCTTGTCAACGAAGCGACCCGGAACATGAACGATGAAGAGCGGAATGCGACGCTTTCGGCACTCGGCGGAAGTCGATATGTTGTTGCACTAAGTGATATGCTACATAGCTTAAACACTACGCTGGCGGACGGAAGAACGGAGTGGGATGCACTCCGCGATGACCTGGACAACGCCGGAGGCGCGCTGAACAAAATGTCGAAGGTTAGGATGGATAACCTTTGGGGTGATTTGAAGATCCTTGAAAGCGCAATGCAGGACGCCGGAATTCGAGCGTATGACGGATTCGCAAACCCGCTGAGAGACGCAACGCAGCTGGCGACGAAAGAGGTGTACAAGTTCTCGGACAATGTGTCAGACAAGATTGGCGTGTGGTATCCGACGATAAAGCGGAGTGCGGAAGAAGCTGGGAAAGGATTGAAGGAATTTACGGCACCGATGTTTTCACTCGGGAAGTGGCTTGTGGCGAACGGAGATTCCACGGTGGCGGTGCTGGCCGGTATTGCCGGTGGAATTACAACGTTGCACGCCGCAGTGAGCGCGCGGAAGCTGAGCAAGGAAATTATTGCGTTCACAAAGCTATTCAGCAATCCGATTGCAAGCCCGATTATGCTCATGGGAACGGCGGCCACAGTTCTGGTTGCGGTCGCGACGAAATATAAAATCGCGTCGGAAGCGGCAAAGAAGGCAGCCTTAGACAAAACTTTCGGAAGTATTGCGTTGTCTGAGAAAGAGCTACACGAAGTTTCGCGGAAGATTATCGGAGAAGGGACGATTGACAGGCTGGTAGGCTCTGTTGAGCGGCTTGGCGAGCTGAAGGACAGCGGGAAGGCAATCAGTGATGTGGCGGAGAAGAGCAAAGAGTTGCTCTTTAAGGTGAGAAACGGAATCACATTTACCAGTGATGATTCGGCGGCGCTGGGAGACAACATCAAGTCCATGGTTGAGGACGGTCTGAAGATTGCAAGCGAGGCGAGCTATACGGATGCAATCAGCGTGCGGGCCCTTTTCGGAAATGACGAAGAGGGGAAAGGGCTGATTCAGAATTTTGCAAGCTACAACGAACAGATCGGGAAGGAAATCAGCGCGAAGGGAGAAGAGCTCGGAAAGCTGTATTCGGACGCTATCAAGGACGGAGCGATTGATAGCCATGAGGCAGAAATCATTGAGGCAAAGATTCAGGAGTACCAGAACATCACAGACGGAATCACGCGCTATGTGACCGAAGCAAAGCAGAGGCGACTGGTTGATGATGTGCTGGCAAAGGGCGGGCAGCAGTTGACGCCGGACAGCCTGAAGAATCTGTATTCTGATTTGAACAGCACAACGAAGGATACGCTTAACAATCTGACAACGACATACGAATACACGCAAGGCAAGCTGGACAAACAGAGAGCTGATTCGGCGAGCGGAAAGATTGCGGAAGGGACTCCGGGATATATCAGTGCCGATGATTACAACGCAGCGGTAGAGCAGGCGCGGAATAAATACATTGGGGAGCGGAACCGTGTTTCGGCGGCGAGTGTGACTTCAAGCATTGAAGCCATTATGCGGGCGGATAGCGGCAAGTATCAGGCGGCGTCCGACCGGCTATCGGAGGCGATTGTAAAGGCTGAAAACGAAGCGTGGGAAAGGGCGCAGGCAAGAGGCAATCCGGAAGCGCACTATGCCACTTATCTGCAGGAAAGCCTGGCGACAGCGCAATACACGGTGGGCGAGACGATTAGCAACACCGAGATGAAAAACCTTCAAGCCTTACGAAAAGCAATCGAACCGCAGATTGCTGAACTGAGAGCGGCGCGGGATGAGGCGTTAAAGCGCGGATTAAAGATTGATCCGGAGACGGCGAAGGCAATCAGTCTGGCGGACAATCTGGACATGCTGATTGGCGATAAAAATGCAATCTACAAGAAGGTTGGGTCCCTTTTCCAGGGAAACGAGAAACAGGTTTCTATACTGGAGGGCGCAAAGAATATTCCCGCGATGATTAAAAACGGGATCATGTCCGGTCTGAAAGAAAAGCAGCTGGACGGAGCGGGGATTGCGGATAGCGTTGGAACGAACATCAATGCGGGACTGCGGGAGAAATTAAACAGCGGCTACTTTATGCAGAGCGCAATTCCGGCAGTGAACAATATGAGAAGCGCATTCCAGACAGCAACGCTAAGTACTCCGATTGTCCTTACGCCGGACATTCGAATTGATACAAGTCGCGCAACGATGGGAACGCTGCCGACAATACAAGCGGGGAATGTGGGCGCACCGGTGAATTATAGGAGCGGCAGTCCGGCAGCCGGAAAGAAACCGACACCGCCGAAGCTGAAGACCACCAATTTCCTGAGCGGGCTATTCAAGAAGAACGCGCTGGGAGGTATCTACGACAAGCCGATTTTGACTGAGGTAGCAGAGGCCGGAGACGCGGAAGCTATTATTCCGATTAACCGGACGGCACGCGCGGCAGAGCTTTACAAAGAGACGGGAAGAAGGCTTGCGGCGCAGGGAAACGGCACAGAGGCGGCGGCCGCGAATATCAGCCTGACTATCAATGTTGCGGGAAATGCGGACCGGAAAGAGATTGAGGCGGCAGGACAGACGCTGTTAGACCGGTTCGGAGAGCTGATGCGGCAATATCAGAGAAGGGAGGCTCGGACGGCATTTTGAGGCAGTATGAGACAGTGAGCGGCGACACATTTGATGTTGTCGCTCATAAGATATGGGGAGATGCAAAAAGAGCCGGAGAGCTGATGCAGGAGAATTTTGCGGCATTGGAATATCTGGTTTTTCCGGCCGGTGTAATCCTGAAAGTTCCGGAAGACGGAGACATAAGCGCGGCGAGAAATCAGGCGAACGGGGATATAGACGAGGCGTTTAATTTCAGGGAGGTAATTCTTGGGACTGGCAAGGCGGGCGCGGGTAAAGATTCTGTATGACGGACAGGACACAGGACTTTCTGAAAAGGCGTTATCGGTATCTTATACCGACAACGCCGAAGGGAAGTCGGACGATGTAAGGGTCACACTGGAAGACAGAGATTTGAAATGGATAGAGGGAAAGAACAGCCTGCCGGAGATTGGGCATGAGCTGGATTTGACAATCTATCTGGACCACTGGAATACCGACCTCGATATGCAGAGCTATCATGTCGGGAAATTTGTGATTGATGACATTACGCTGAGCCATGGAGCGGCCGGAACGGTGACGCTCGGCGCCGTGTCTATGCCGGCGGATGAAGGGTTCAATTCTGTGTGGCGGTCGGAAACCTGGAACAAGGTGACATTAAAGCAGCTGGCACAAGAGATTATGGCGCGCTATGGCATGGAAAAACTTTTCTGGTACGGAGAAGAGCAGATTTTGGAAGCGGTAGAGCAGCAGAATGAAAGCGACAGCGCGTTCTTGAAAAATCTGTGTGACAAGCAGGGGTTGTGCCTGAAAGTATATAAAACAGGACTTGTGATATTCGACAAACGGCTATACGAATCGCGGGGATTTAAGTATCTGTTTACGCGGTACGACATAGAGAGCCTAATCTACAACCGGACGCTTTTCGGGACCTATACCGGGGGAGAGGTGAAGTATACAAAGAGCGGTGGGAAAGAGAGCGAAGCAAAGACGATTGATGTGACAGTGGGCACGCCGGAGCGGTTGCTTAGGTTGAATCAGAGTGTGCAGGATGAGGAAGAAGCAAGAAAACTCGCGATTGCCCGCGTGAACGAGGCAAATGAGAAGGCGGAGACGGTGAGTTTAATCGTGATACCGCAGACGATTTTATATGCCTCGGACAATTTTTTTCTGGATCGCATGGGCGTGGTGAATGGAAAGTATTTTACGCAGAGCGTGACGCACAACATAGACGGCGGGAGATACAGCTGTAATGTGAACGGATACAAGGTATTCAACAGGCTGTGAAGGAGAAGAGGCAGTGGAAAATATAAGACTGGGAAGAATCAGTACATTTGACGCAGAGAGCGGCACGGCCTCGGTGTACTATCCGGACAGGGGGAAGAACGCCACAAAGAATTTCCCGATACTGGCGCCGTTTGGGATTGCGCAGAAGTTTGAGAAGGAAGACCTGGTTGTTGTGATGTATTTCTCAAACAGCGAAGAGAGCGGCGTAATTCTCGGTGGTGTTTCGGAATACGGGAGCGTGCCAAAGGCTGTAATCGGGGCGAAAGACGGAGCACTGACGGTGGAGGCGGTTTCTGTTACATACACAGCGGGCGGAAAGCAAATTGACTTGAAAGAGCTGGCTGAGAAAGTGGAGGCAATGGGAGCGGAATGAAGGTTGGAAGCTGGGGAAATGTAATCCGCTTTCAAGTATCGGGGAACAAAGTTCTGACTTTCCAGAACGGAATGGCGAGAACGACCTCGGTGCAATATGAGACGCACAACACGCTATACGGGGCGCCGCGGCTGCAGTTTGTGGGGCCCGGAACGGAAACGGTGCGCTTTACGATGGAGCTGAACGCGATGATTTGCCGGAAGCCGGTGCGTGTAGAGGACGCAATCAGAAAAGCGATGCTTAAGGGCGAATATTATCCGCTGATTGTGGGGAAACACTGCATTCTGAAAAATGCGCTGATCACATCAATGTCTACAAGCTACGATATCGTGATTGTAGACGGGCGCATTATGTCGTTGAAGATAGATATTGAGATGAGCGACTATAACTAAGGGAAGCGGGCACGGAGACTATGAGAGCGGAATATATCACGAGCGAAAACGATGAAGAGATGCGGGAGATTCTAAAGGGACTGGATATGCTTTTATCGGTTCCGGAAGGGTCGATGCCGTGCAATCGGGATTTCGGAATTTCGTGGTCAAATTTGGATTTGCCGAAGGAAGAGCTGGAGAACGAATATGCGACGGCGCTGATTATTAAGGCAGCGGAGTTTATTCCGGAAATAGAAATTCGTGAGATAAAGTTCACTGAGAATGAGGACGGCGAGTTGCTGGCAAGAATCGAAGTTGAGAGGTCTTGAGCGTGGGGAAAACAGATGAGCTAAAAAAATATCCGGAGCTTTCATTTATCGACGAGATGACATTGCCGCGACTAATCGAAAATATGGAAGCGCTGTATAAGCAGAAATATTTCGAGACGACGGGAAGGATAAAGCAGTTCCGGGCGACGGACAGAGAGCGGCTATTGCTGGAGGCCTGCGCCTATTATCTTTATCAGGGCTATGTGATGGTGGATCGCGCCGGAAAGATGAATCTTCTGAAATACGCCGAAGGGAAGTATCTGGAAAACCTCGGAGCGCTCAAAGGGATTCAGCGGAACGGCGCGGAGGGCTCGGTGGTGACGGTGAAGTTTTCCTTGCGGTCGAGGCGTGAGAGCACGACACCAATCCCGAAGGGTAGCCGCGTGACGGCAGGGGACGGCGTGGCGTTTGAGACAACGGCATACGCAGAAATACCGGCGGGAGAAACATCGGTACAGGTCAAGGCAAAGTGTCAGAGCGCTGGGCTGATTACGAATAACTACGCTGCCGGAGAAATCAGTCGGATGGTAGATGCGATTCCGTATGTGGACGCGGTGCAGAATATGACGATTCCGGCGGGCGGCAAAGATGTGGAAACGGACGATGAGCTGAGAGAGCGGATCTATATGGCGCCGGAAGGCTACACGACGGCCGGAAGTCTGGAGGCATATCGTTATCACGCAATCCGGTTTGATTCGACGCTGGAAGATGTGGCTGTATTTTCACCGGCGCCGAACGAGGTGACGATAGTTGCACTGCAGGACGGCGGTGTTATTCCGTCCGGCGAATACATAGAGAATCTGCAAAAGTTCATTTCGAGAGATGATATTCGGATGCTGACTGACAAGGTGAGCGTCAAGGCGCCGCAAACAATGCCCTACGATGTGGATGTGGAATACTGGATTAACAAGAGCGATGAGGACCGTGCAGAGACAATCCAGAAGAGCGTTAATGAAGCGGTTGAAGAATTTATCAACTGGCAGAAAGGGAAAATCGGAAGAGACATTGTCCCGGACAAGCTGCGGTATCTGATGATTCGCGCCGGGGCAAAGCGAGTGGAAATTGCCAAAAGCCCGCAGTTTATGACGGTGGGGCGCGACACCGTGGCTGTATTGGGAAGGAAATCTATACGATACCAGGGGCTGGAAGATGATTGAATACCAGAGCGGAGAGCTTAAAAATCTACTTCCGGCGGTGTTTGCGGAAGATGCCGAAGTGATTGCACTGTCGTTTGCGCTGAAACGAACCATGGCAGATGTGCTGCAGGCGGCAACGCGGACGGGGATATATGCGAACCTGGACGGAGTACCGGAAAAGGTCTTGGACTACCTCGCAAAAGAGTGGAAGGTCACATATTACAGAGCGGAATTCAGTGTGCAGAGAAAGCGCGAAATCCTGAAAAATGCCTTGAAGGTCAAGATGTTCGCGGGGACCAAAAGCGCGGTGCAGCAGCTGGCGTCTATGCTTTTCGGGAAGGCAGAGATTGAAGAGTGGTTTGAATTCCGGGAAGCAAAACAGGAGCCCGGATATTTCGATGTGAAGGTGACGGCGGAAGAAACACTGACAGCCGAACAGCACGAAGGATTCGGCCGGCTGATTGAGGATATCAAGAACGCGTCGTCGCATATCCGGACAATCAAGACACAAGAGACGGCACAGGGCAGTGTCTATACCGGAGCGGCACTTGGAGAAGCACTTGAGCAGGAACTTGAAGTCAACGGAGGGTAAGAGTGGCGAAATACAGAAAAGTTGAGATTACAGACGCGGGCACAGCGCTCGCGCGCCGAGCGCTTTCCGGAGAGACAAAAATCACATTCACGAAGGTTGAGACGGGAAGCGGAAGCTATAGCTTGTCAGAGAACCTGAAAGAGAAACAGGGATTAAAGGCAAGGGAACAAAGTTTTGCCGTGTCGAGCGTCGAAAGCGCACCGCAATCGGGGATGATTGTGCGAGCGGTAATCAGCAATCTGAATCCGGACGGGAGCCATGTTCAGAGCGGGTACTACATGCGAGAGGTTGCCTTGTATGCAAAAGGCGATTCGGGAGCGGAAATCCTTTATGCGCTTGCCGTGGCAGAGCAAGGGAAAGAAGAGTATGTGCCGGAATACGCTGCCGGGCATCCGTTTTCCAATACGCTGGATTTCATTCTGGCGCTGAGCAATGCAGAGAATATCCAGATTCAGTATGAACTGAGCGCCTATGCGACGGCACGAGACCTGGCGGCATTGCGGGGAAAAGTGCAGGAAAACACCGACAAGGCGGCGGAGAATCAGACGAAAGCGAAACGCGCGGAAGATAAAGCAGACCTGAATGCAAAACGCTGGGACATTGAGGTAACGCTGGACGGCTGGAGCAGCACATTTCCGTACAAGAAAACGGTAGCAGTGCAGGGGATGAAGGCTGAATATGCGCCGTGCTTTTCAGTCTTGAACGATGCGGCGGATGAAACCAGCGCAAAGCGGATCCGGAAAATATCGCTGAAGAGGGTCCGAACGATGAACGGCAGTGTAGAGATTGAATGCATGAAGCCGCCTGCAACGGCATTCCGGATGATCGGAAAGGGTGTGTGATATGGCGGAAGGAATTGTATTACAGAACGGCGGCAGTGGCGGCGCGTCTGATGAGCTGACGGCCACAGCCGCAAATGTGCTCGCCGGAAGAACCTATGTCGGAGCAGATACAGAGGATGAGGCGGGCGCAGGAACAATGCCGGACAACGGCGCGATGCAAAGAGTGCTGCGAGCCGGTGAAAATGTCCCGATTCCGAAGGGATATCACAACGGCGGCGGTACGGTAAGAGCGGCACCGCTTGCGGAACAGACTCCGGGCAATGCGACGGCAGGCGATATTCTGAGGGGGAAGGCAGCGTGGGTCAACGGTCAGCGTGTAGACGGGAGCATCCCTGTCTTTGATACCATGGGACCAAGCGGCACTGATCCCCGTGGGAGCCTAACCTCAGAGTTCGGAATCGATTTCAACGCCCATACGCTCTGGATGCACGCACCAGGACGCAATGCGTACTACATGCGGAAAGACGGCTATCCGCATATCTGCATGGACTCTGAAGCGCTCGGCGACGCAGTAGCACAGCAAGTGTTACAAGGGTGTACTTTCACAAGCAAAAACGGAATGAAAATTCCGGGAGCTATATATCGCTGGCCACTATCCGGAGATGCCGGCGGACAAAGAGTCATGGATGCATACGAACACACGGCTTTTATTGGCGAGTATGGCGCACAGGGGGTCGGAGTTTTTATGCGGATGCCCGGAGGCTGTTTTATCGATTCCACCTGCATGTGGGCGTTCGCGCCTATGCCGGGAGCAATAGCGAGCAATATTCGCGAGGGCGTTAATATCGGCGGAAGATGGGGAACCATGAAAGACTACGCCGCGTCTTGCGTCCCTTTTGACGGTGCCCATTTCGACGGTACTCATATCTCGGGATGGGCGAGCGGTTCGTTTAGATATCCGACGACGCAGATTTGGAAACCGCTACAAGTCGGGGATTTTGGGGATACGGGCATATCAAGTCAGAGGCCGTCGAGCTACAACTTGACATGGGCGTTTACACCGACGGTGCATCTCGGAGCATTCAGGAGAGTCCGGATAACGGCATTCATAGATATCAGAAATTGTCAATTCGTGTATCGGGGAGGAGTGCGCGGATATGCCGCAATGAGCGTGAGCTTTATGAGAATTGTAGGCGGTAATCAGGGCGCGAGAATTGTTCATGGCGCCGGAGCGGCGACAGGTGGATTTCAACAGCATGATGCCGGTGTCTATCAATTCGACATTCCGGTTGAGACATTCAACGAGCCGGTGGTAATCATGGTAAATGCCGATATTTCACAGGTGCAAAGAATTTCGCAACAGGATGCCCTTGTAAGGGCAGGCGTGAGCCGTGTAGAGCTGATTGCGTGAGGGGAGGTAAAGCGTGAAGGTAACAGTCATTTATGACAGCGGGACCGGCGACATGCTCGCCACGGTCGGTGAGCATAATCCGGAGGTAATCAAGGCGGCGAGCTTTGAGGTTCCGGACGGCGCAAGAGTTGACAGGGTGGATGTGAGCAAAGAGCCCCACACGGTGGTAACGAGCGACACCCCGATAAGCGCACAAGCCAAACTGGAAGCGCTGATTGATGAGAACAAGGCGACAATCAAGGCAAACCAGGAAGCTATTGCGGCACAGGACAAGAAACTGCTGGATGCAATCAACACATTGATGAGCGGGGAGGAGTAAGGCATGGATAAGATTTACCAGATGTTCGCGGACGCAATCGTGGCAGGCACTTACCTTTTCAAGGATTTGTGTAAGCGCTTGCGCAAGGGAGTGGCAGAGGCGCTTAAAAGAATGGGCCGCGAAGACCTTGCGACGGACAGCAATGCGAAGCCGAAGGGCGAGGAATGAAGTGGGATGAGATCGCGCGCCTGGTAGATATTAATACTCTATTAAACACGGCGGGTTGGCTGATTGTGGGTATCCTAACGGCGGCAGAGAAATTGCTGCCGGAGGGAAAGAAACCGTGGTCGGCGCTTGCGCGGGTTTTGGGGCATGAGTTGAATCGCGGTGTGACAGAGCGCGTGAGCGGTGTGGAACGGACGCTATCCGAGTTATCGGACAAAGTGGATGCGGTGGCTGAGGCGAACTTGGAAACGAGGGCGATTGCCGCGAGAGTTCGAATACTAAGGTTTGGCGACGAACTGCAGGATGGGAGATACCATTCCAAAGACAGTTTCGATCAAGTGGTAATGGATATTGATGCGTATGACAACTATTGTAAAGAGCATCCGAATTTTCGGAACCATATCACAAACACAACGGCGCATTGCATAATGGAGCGCTATCAGGAATGCATGAGAAAACGCAGCTTTTCGGAAAGAGAAGAGAGAGAGGAAAGAAAATGAGCAGAGAGGGACTGATTAGAAAGCTTACGAGCAGGAAGTTCTGGACGGCGGTTGTGGCATTTGTTTTCGAGGTGATGGTTTACTGCGGGGCAAATCAGAGTCAGGCAACACAGGTTTCGTCCATTATCATGGCGGGTGCCACGATGATTGGCTATGCCCTCAGTGAGGGACTGGCAGACGGCGGGAGAGGCTATGCGCTGCCGGAAGCGAAGGAGAGCGACACGAGCGCGCCGGAGCCTACAGAAGAGTGAATTGACAAGGGGAGCGGGTGCTTGGCGGCGCCCGCTTTGTCTTAGAAGGGAGAAGAACGATGAATTCGTATCAGGCAGGAAAGAAGCTGTTATGCGGTGAGTACACGTCTTTCACGGTGAGCGGGAAGGGCCTTTTTGTACGGGCGAAGAGATGGTTCACAGAGCCGGAAATCGGGGATATCGTGTATTTCTATCATGCGTCGATGGGGCGTGTGGCGCATGTGGGAATCGTGGTAGATGTGATCAGCGGAATTCTTGGCACATTTACGATTACGACGGTCGAGGGGAACACAGAGCCCGGCAAGAGATTTTCGAGAGATGGCGGTAGCGTGGCAGAAAAACGCTACACTTTCCACAGGAATGAGGTGGGAGGCAAGCATCTGATTGATGGCTTCGGGAGACCGATGTATGGCGCCGACACATGCACGGCCGCAGAGCTGATTGCAGCAGCGAGAGCAGAGATTGGCTATGTCGAAAAGGCAAGCGCGGCGCAGCTGGAAAATCGCAGCGGAAATCCGGGCGACAAGAACTACACAAAGTTCGGTGCGTGGTACGGGCTGAATGCAGCGCCGTGGTGTCAGGAATTTGTGAGCTGGTGCGCATATACCGCGTGCGCGGCACACAGAGCAAAGGCTCATACCGGATGGGAAAAGGCAGGAGACCGCTGGACATACATTGATGAGAACGGCGAGAAGCTTGCCGGACGCTGGGCGTATATCGGCGGCAGATGGTATGTTTTTGACAACGCCGGTTATATGATTCGCGGCTGGTTTAAGGACCGGTCGGGCTGGTATTATATGGCGGATGACGGCGGAATGCTTGCGGGGCAGTGGTTGGATTATAACGGCGAACAGTATTATCTGACCAAGACGGGAGCTATGGCAAAAAATGCCTATGTTCGCTCGGAAAAGACGATCGCGCCGGGACGCGGATATATTTATTACCGCGTAGACGGAGAAGGCAAGTGGGACGCTTCAAGAGACACGGAGACGCCGGATTATTCAGACGCAGAGCTTGCGGAGTAAACAATTCGGGTTGTTTCTGATTTGTTACTAGATGGCATCAAATAGCACCATTTACAGGCGTTGCAAAGAGCAAACAATCAAGCGTTTAAGCGGGTGTAGCGTGGCACAAGGCGGCAAACAAAGATGATCCCATGTTTGAGAAGTCCATTGCGATGCTTCATAACTGGCTGATGCTGGAGGCAATCCGTGAAGATCACCCGAAGGAGCGCATTGTGATGGTGATCCTGCCGGGGGCTGGCGGTGAACTCCTGACCGAGGATGGCAGTCGAGACATCTTTGAGGATGTTTACGATGAGATGGAGGCTGATCTGGTGGCAGATGGGGAGCTGCTTCTCCATTATGAT
>ERZ773196.172-NODE-172-length-41578-cov-5.022518_pt1 | contig 41578 bp, 35 predicted proteins | sample MGYA00581009_ERZ773196 | MGnify/ENA primary metagenome ERZ773196 (study PRJEB29015, sample SAMEA2738162) | human oral metagenome | biome: human oral; feature: human-associated habitat; material: saliva | place: China | collected 2243 ... | reverse complement strand
ATTTTTTTAATATATACTTATTTCCATATCCTCACCAACATAAGTAAGGAATGATAATATTTCGCCTATGCTTGATTTAGAGTATTCTTTGTCAAGCATTTCACAACTTGACCAGTCTACTCTAATCCACTTATTGCCTTCACGGATGAAACTAGTCCCCGATTTTAGTATTTAACATTTTTCCCCTCCACTTTACAAATATTATTTTTCATGTTATAATATAGTTACTATATTTTTTTTAAAAGTATTAGTAAAAACACTATAACATTAGTAATTGAAATAATTAGATTAACCAGAATTAACTTTTTCATAGTGTTTTACCTATGATAAAGGTAAATTTAAAGGGAAAGGTTACAACCTGTAAGGGTGTAGGATTCTACACCCTACAAGCTGTAAAGCTCTATCAGTCGATTAGTTTATCGATAATAACTATCAATAATCCAATTAATTGACAGATAATACTTAATACGGTCTCTAACATATCAAGTTTAACCTTCCCTTTCTTTTTACCTTTTCCCATAGGTCTTTACCTCCCTTCTGTAGGCTATAGCCTACTTTTAAAATACTTAAATTGTTAAGGTTAAGCACTTTAAAAGCAAGCTATAAATAAATATTAAATATTCCCCCTTCACTTGATAAGCCTTGCCCTTCGCTCACCTACAGTATTGCCTGTAGTCTAGTCCCTGCAAAGGTTGCGAGGTTTTCAAGTTACCGAAAATATTTAATTATGAAGTTGTTAAGGTGCATTGCCTACCACTGAATATATTTGTAGGCTTGTGTCTTTTGTGTTGTCCCCTTTCTATGATACAATCATAGCACGCCCCCTATAGGCGTGTCAATACTTTTTTCAGAGGTTTTTTATTTTTTTTTGATTTATTTTTCAAAAAGGCTTTTAAAAGGTTTATAAGCGTTGATATAAAAAGGTTTATGATTTTAAATTCAAATAGATATTTTTAGTTAAAATTGGCAAAAAAGTTATAAATTGAGCATAAATAAAGTAAAAGAGGTAAAATTAAATGGATAATTTGGCAAATAGATTAAAAGAACTTAGAAAGTTAAGTAATTTAACTCAAAGAGATGTATCTTTAAAGTTAGGCGTAACCACTAGAAGTTATCAAAAGATGGAAGCAAGCGAATATAATCCAAAGTTAAGTAATTTGATAGAATTAGCGAATATATTTAATGTTTCTTTAGATTTTCTTGTAGGTCGTGAAGGTAACTTTAATGATTCACTTTATAAAAGTAAGTCCGATTTATTGTAGTTATTAGGCTAGGATTGTATGTAAGCATTGCAATTACTAGCTTTTTAATTGTAGTTTAAAAGTATATGTTGTTTAGGCTTGTTTTTTTTGGCTTGAAGAAAAAAAAGTTAAGACTTGACTAGCTATATATAAGTGTAGCAGGTCTAAAATTAGCTTTAATTTTTGCCCTATAATGTAAGTAAAATCTCACTCAAACGGCGTCAGCCTTTACCATTACTTGGTTTGAAGGCAATTTTATATGGTGTTTGAAATGATGTTAAAGGTGAGATGGTCAAGTCTGATATGATATAAGATAGATATGTAGAACATAGACATATAGGCAGCATATAAGATATAAAGTGCAAGCGTGATTACTTTAAAAGATTAAGTATAAGACAGCTTAAGCCTATTAATATTATTACCACTCAAACGCCGTCAGGCTTAGTGGTTTCAATGGTTTGATTAGGTTTAAGTATAGTTGTATAAGCTTATATAGTTAAGGGTTTAAGGCTGTTTGGTTTATTCTTTGTTGGTTTAGTGTGGTTCGTTGAGTTGGTGAGGTCTACTTATTGTTTAAGTGGTTTGTTTAGGTGTTGAAGTGATTGTATATGTTTGTTGGCTTGTTGAGTTGATGTAGTGTGTGTAGGTGTTGTGTTTGTTGTATTACTGTATTAATACAATAGGTTAAGTATAAGTGTATTAGTTAGATAGTACAGTTATTGTTGTATTAGTTTATTGTGGTTATATATGTTTGTTTATAGTGGAATTGTTTATTTGTATTAATGTATTAGTACAATGGTATAAGTTTATTAGTGATTCCTTTATTTCTCAATTATTATCAAGTGTAATGATTGTTTTTTATAAGTAGTCTAGTCTGCTACTATACATAGTATCGGATACTACATACATAGTATTCAATACTACATAGCGTAACATTAATATTCTTTTTTAAACTTTTTTTACAACTCCAGCAAATAAACTTCACAAATTCCAGCAATTCCAACGCTTACAGCCTTTTTAGAAAATAATTAGTATTTATTTTTCAGCATATTATACTCTTCAATCATTAGGTTGTAAAATTAAAAATGGGGAGGGTAGTTTTCTTGAAGTCCTTGTATTGCAAGGCTTCCAGCCGTATATGTTACTCAACAAACTATATATTTTTCCCAACACAATCAATATTTTTCCCAACAAAAACTACACTCTCCCCACCAACATCTCTCCCCTCTCCTCAATCCCCTCAACCTATTCTCTCCCAACACTTCCACCCATTTAAGCCGAGTGGCGTTTGAGCGACCACTTCTCCCCTATTGTTCATGTATCTTTAATTAAATTAAACTTTTTTCTCTATTCTGTGCCGATTTGAGAAAACCTGTGGTATAATATATATAGAAAGTTAAATGACAATGATTCCCTTAAATTTAACTTATCCATATTCATACGGAAACAGAGATTTGATTCCAAGGGGACTAAAATAAGAGGATTTGTAGTTAAAATCATTTAAAAACATTGAAAACATCCCTATTTGACTACATTTCTTACCCTTAGTTAAGAATAAAAGGTATGAATAATGACTACAATTTAATAAATGAATACTTCTAAAATGCTGCATTTAATACTTGTTTACAAGGGTTAATTGCTAAAAATATCCCTTTGAATAGCAACATTAGATATAATTACTTGTAAAATAAGATTAAATATGGTGCAATGGTACATGATGGTACATAAATTAGTAAGATTTAAAAAAATGCTTAGAGCCGAGTGGCGATTGAGCGATAATAAGATGAATGAGAGGTAATGTATGATTGGAGAGTAAAAAGAATAAAGTAGATACGATTCAATCTAAGTATATAGAAATCAAGTCTAGGTTAGATTGGTCTTTACAAACATACGAAGAAAGATTATCTCTGATTAAAGAGATATTGAATATACAAGAAATAAATGGTGTAGAGTTTGCAGATGACTTTTGGTTAAACCTCTTTGAGCAAAAGGTAGATGAGCAAACTGGTATTGATTCTTCATCAGTTAAGGCTTGTTTGAATCAGAACGATTCCCTTTATACTGATTCATACCCAGCTACAACTCTTGAAACTATCAGTACATATCTGTTGAACTCACCTGCCCTAAAGAAAGAAAAGAGTGATGAACCTAAATTAAGATTGTATCACTCTAAGGAGATGTTCCAAAGGGCAATACAAGAGGAACAAAAAAGACAATCTCTACTCTCTTATAAAGAGGGAGAAGATAAAGTTGACTTCTCTATATTTGTTAGACAGAGAAACTTCAAAAAGTCTAAGGATATTGAGTTGACTGACAAGATAATTAGAGAAAGCAAGACTCTAACAGAATACAATAAGTTTCTTGAATATCTCAAGACCAGGAAGGTTAGGTATGCTATATGTAAAAGTAATGCTGAACACCTGGTGGGGGATGAATTAAAGAAACTAAAGCTAATCAATAAGCAGCTATTTACTATCAAGAAAGATATGCTTGATGTATATATGTCTGAACATAGACCTATTAAGTTTAAAGCACCACTAAAGGACAATGGTTCTCCAGACTGGAACGCTTTAGATATGATGAATACTAAAGTCATTAAGGCTTTACTCACAATGGACTATGTAGATGATATAAATAGTGAACTAAATATAATATTAATGGATTTAGAGTCTTTAATAGGTAGGACTTCTCTAACAGATAAGCAGGTAGAGATACTTGATATGTATAGGTTAGGAGTGTCTATTAAGGATATAGCAGAGATAACTAAGACTACTAGCCCTAATATATCACAGATAATCAACTCTATAACCAAGAAAATATCTAAACAGTATTACAAGGACTATGAAGACTGGTACTACTTGAATATTTCTAAAGGTATATATGAGGTCTGTTCAGATTGTGGGTGTATCAAGCTTAAATCCCAGATGAGGAAGAAAAGGAAGGAAAGCAAGAGGTTTTTTTGTGAAGAATGCTATGAATCCATAATAAATAAGGAAAAATCCCATAAAATTAGTTAAAATATAAGGAAAACGAACAAAAATGCAATTTTAGATTAATTTTTTCCGTAGTTATCCTTATTAAATTAATAGAAGGGTGTAAAAAGGAGCGAAATTTATGTATAAATATGAAAAGAAAAAGATTCCTCCTAAGATGCTAAACAAGTATGTCAGAGATATGATAAGAAAAGATAGTAATATTCAGCTTAGTGAGAGAGATATGTATAAGGTTTTTGATAGTATGGAATATGCTATTAAAGAGTTATTGATGTCTGGTTACTCATTTAAGTTGTTTGGGGTTAAGTTCAATATGGAACATGTTGACCCTGTAATATATAGAGATGTTAGAGATAGGGAGATTAAATTGAGTCGACCTTATCTCAAGCTAAAGGTTAGAGTCCCAGAAGAATTTCAGAGGGCTATTAAAGAGAGAACTAGGTATGATTCCAGTCAACCACCTAAATTGTTAGGGGTAACTAAAGAGGAATTGCCTAAAGATATGTTGAGTATTTTTGAGGAGGAATAATTATGACAACAACAATGAAGATGACAATCCATGAAGCACTAGCTAAAAAGAAACTTCTTGCAAAGCAGATTGAAAAGCTAACAGATAATCTTGAGATTGCTGCTGTGGCTAAAGCTAGTAAAGATGTGCTTGAAAATGGAACTAAGAAAACAGAGTTCAAGAAAAATAAGAAAGCTGAATATCAGAAGATAAGAGATTTAATCACTCTTAGAAACAATATCAGCAAGGCTATAATCTTGTCCAATGCCACAACTAATGTGGTGATAGCAGGTCAAGAAATGACAGTAGCTGAAGCTATTGATTTAAAGTCTAACATTTATATGTACTCTGACTTGATGATGGCTATTAACGATAATAAAATGGCTGTAATGAAAGACCTTGTGAAGATGAATAGGTCTGTAGATAAAGATATTACTACTATGACTAACTCTTTAATGACTGGCGATAAGGAGAAGTCAGGCGAATTAGAGAGCATCATCAAGAGATACAAAGAAGACAATGGTTATGAAATGGTCGAAGCCATAGATTCAACTAAGGCTATGGTTGAACTACATGAGTTCATTGATGACTTCACATTAAATGTAGACTTTGTATTATCTACATCTAATGCCTTGACAACCATAGAGGTTCAGGCATAGTGTGAACAATTGAATAATAGTGTGAACAATTAAATAATAGTGTGTCGGACTTGCGAAAACTTGTAACTTATATTCCCACTTGGCTTAGGGGTTATTGAGTCACAATAGAAGAAAACATTAGCTTATGCAACAAGTATAATGATTAGATTATTTTGAGAATCTATTCTAATAGATAAAAGCTCAAAGGTCAAATCTCAAAGGCTAAACTTCAAGACTCAAATTTCAATTTACTAAAGGTCAAGCTATAAATAACAAAGTTCGTACAAATCCTTGGTTATTGGTTTGAGTGTTAATATAATTGACTCAAAGTTTCCACAAGGCTGCAGGTTCGACTCATTTATATATACTGATTAGGGCTATATAGACCCTCTCATATACTTTCCTCCTTTCTAAAGATTTTGATGCTAAATAAGTGTCCAGTAAGACAACATAAAGTATATAGCCCTAATTTGTGTATATAAGTACACTATAGTATATTAATTGACCTCCTAGTAGTTGATATATGTAGTGGTGGGGATTAGCCAAGTTGGTTAAGGCACATGACTTTGACTCATGTATTCGTGGGTTCAAGTCCCGCATCCCCAGCCAATAATGAATTGCCGAAGTGGCGGAACTGGCAGACGCACAGGACTTAAAATCCTGCGAAACTTATACTTTCGTACCGGTTCGATTCCGGTCTTCGACACCACATAGCGTATCTAAAAAAATATCTATACCCATCGTCATTATGACAGTTGATTGTGTTGAGAGCAGTCCTCATGGTGGGGTTTCATGGGGATATAGCTCAATGGTGGAGCAACCGGCTGTTAACCGGTAGGTTGTAGGTTCAAATCCTATTGTCCCCTCCAATTTTGCGAAGGAAACGAATTTCCGTCGCACAGCTTTAATATCGCAGATTAGTAGTAATGGTAACTCGTTGGACTCATTATCCAAAGTTAGGGGTTCGACTCCCCTATCTGCAACCAATTAAAATATATCGGTGTAGTTCAGTTGGTAGAACACTTGACTTTTAATCAAGGAGTCGTAGGTTCAAGTCCTATCACCGATACCAATAGCAATAAATGAGAGAGGGGAAAAATATGACGATAGCAGACAGTAATTTGAAATGGCTATGCTCAAGGATACTACATGAGGGTAGTTCGACAGAAGGTGAAAAAGTTAGACCTAAGTATGCTGATGGAACACCATCTCATACTCTATTTATAAATCAAGTTTATGAGTCATTTGACTTATCTAAAGGAGAATTGCCAATAGTAACACTTAGACAGACAGCGTGGAAATCTGGTATCAAGGAAATTCTATGGATATATCAAGACCAAAGTAATGACTTAGACCTACTTAGAGATAAATATGGTATTACTTGGTGGGATGACTGGGATATTGGAAATAGAACTATCGGTCAGAGATATGGAGCAACAGTCAAGAGATATGACCTTATGAATAAACTTCTTGAGGGTCTTATAAATGAGCCATATGGCAGAAGGCATATAATAAACCTATACCAGTATCAGGATTTTAAGGAAACAGCAGGACTATTCCCTTGTGCAATGGAAACACAATGGTCTGTTAGAGATGGTTATTTAGATATGACTCTTATACAGAGGTCATCAGACTTGTTAGTAGCAAATGCAATAAACAAAATTCAGTATGTGGCATTACAGATGATGGTAGCAAGGCATGTTGGTTTAAAGCCAGGAACATTCTGTCATTATGTGAATAATGCTCATATATATGATAGGCATATACCACAAGCAAGAGAGATAATAGCTAGAGAACCTCAACCAGATGGAGCTAAAATTAAGCTGGTCTTGAATCCAGAAAAGACTAACTTCTATGACTTTACCATAGATGACTTTACTTTAGAGAATTACAATCCAGTACAACCTAACTTAAAGTTTGAGCTAGCAATATAGGTGGCTTATGATAGCAAACATTTACATGATAGCAGCTATTACTAGCAAGTCAAGAGCAATAGGATATAAAGGAGATTTAATCTACCACCTAAAAGATGACCTTAAATATTTTAAGGAAACAACGCTGGGGCACACTATTGTTTGTGGGAGAAAAACATATTTGAGTTTACCAAAAAGACCTCTACCAGAAAGAACAAACATAGTTCTCACTAGAGGTGATTATGAATTTAATGGGGCTTTAATACTTCACTCTAAAAAAGAAGTGATTGAGTATGCTCTATCTCACCCAGATGAGAAGATATTCATTTGTGGTGGGGATAATATCTATAGACAGTTTATGGATATTGCTAGTAAATTATACATTACAGAAATAGATGAAAGCAAAACAATTGAAGCAGACAGCTTCTTCCCTAAGATAGATTCTTCTATTTGGAGAGTCAAGTCAAGTTCCAATTATCTAATATCTGATAAAGGCAATAGATATAGGTTCTTGGTTTATGAGAGAATTAATTAAGGAGAGAAAAATTATGGCGAAGAAAACAATTAAATCATCAACAGCCAAAGGAAGGCTAGAAAGAATTGGAGAAGAATTAATATTCCAGGAACTAGATAAGAACGGGAACATAATCAATGAGATTTCTGTTATAGATTTCGTAGACGATTACATAGGAGAATATGGCGTTTCTATGACAATTGGTTTTGATAAAGAGTTCTAATCAAACCAAGATAACAAGTAATATATAATATATTTGAGGGTGGTAGTTAAATCTATCGCCCTCTTTAGTTATGAGAAAAAATTATGGGAGAAAATTTATGGAGAAAAAAGAGATTATAAATCTCATGTTAGGAAAACTCAATAGAGAGAGGTCTGAATCATGGGAAGATATATCAAAGGCTACTGGTCTTAATTTTGCACCAGACCACCTAAGAAAGATGTCATATGGTGTCAAGCTATATGATGAGTACCTTGAAGAAGAAGGTAGAAAGCATAGACAAGGAAAAGATATAGAAGATATTGAAGAAAAGCTTTTAGAGTTAAAGAAAACTAGAAAGCAGATACAAGATGAAAGAACTCTAGCTAATAAGCAGATTAGGGCTTTAGCAAGAGTTGAAGATTTTGTCAATATAATGAGAGATGAGTTAGAACTTTTGGCTTATGAAAAGCCTTTAGAGATAGCTAAATCAACAGATGTAAAAGAAAATGAGAATGTAGGAGTCTTGCTATTATCTGATATACATTATGGTATAGGCATTGACTCACCTATAAATAAATATAACCCAGATATAGCCAGAGAAAGAATGAATCAAGTGATAAATGATGTTGTGAGGTATTGCCATCTACACAAAATCAACCACTTGTATATTTTTGAATTAGGAGATACAATATCTGGTCATATACACAACAATCTAAGGTTGGAAAACAGAATTAATGTAGCAGGACAAGTTATAGGTGCTTCTGAAATGCTATCCACTACTCTATTTGAGCTAGCCAAGAAGATGGACAAGATAACTTTTACTATGGTAGAGGGTAATCACGATAGAATGCTACCTAAGAAAGATGATAACTTAAATGAAGATAGTTTCTCTGCATTAGTACAAGAGCTAATCATACAAAGAACTAAGAACATAGCGAACCTAACTATAATTCCAGCAGTTGGGCAAACGCTTTCCCCACTAACTATAAAGGGATACACTTGCGTTGGGGTTCATGGAGATAAAGATAAACCTCAAACAGTAGTTGAAGGTCTAACAGCTTTAACTGGCAATGTTCCAGATTATGTGTTTATGGGACACTTCCACAATGCTAATGAGTTTACTGTAAACCAATCAGAGGTTTTGGTTAATGGGTCATTTAGTGGTACTGATGAGTATGCTTACAACATCAGGAAGAACTCAAAGCCTATTCAGAAGTTCTTAGTCTTTAACGAAGATGGAAGATTGTGTACTTATAATATAAACCTTATGAATAAATCTAATTAATATAAATGTTGGGCTTATGCCCTTCATCCTAAGAGTATCAAGGTTTGGTGCTTTTAGGATGCTATCCAAATTCTGTTTGGGTAGTTGCATAATTTTTTCTCCCCTATGTGATGATGGGGAGTTATCCACTCCCCTATTTGCATAGAAAGGAAGTGAAAAAATGAAGCAACAATCAAGAGATAAAATAAATCCAGACTATTCCTCAATCACAAGATGTGGTGCTTGCAAGGAAGATAAGATAATGGCTGAATTTTACTGGACTAACAATAGTCTTTACAATTCAGACGGATACTTCCCTATTTGCAAGACCTGTCTAATCAGTAGATATAGAGAGTTAATAGTCATGTATGAAGGAGATTATATCCTTGCATTAATGCACTTGTGTTTGAATTTTGACTTTCCGTTCTATATAGACCTTGCTAGAGAGATAATTTCTAGTAAAGACCCAGACTTAACATTACAAAATTATATGGACGGGATAATGAATAAGGTCGGAAGAAAGGGAGCATTTTCCAACAAAAAAGACACAGTTGAGTCCATAACTAAGCTTATGGAAAGAGGTGGTCTTATGAGTGCAGGAATTGATGATGAAATAAGCAAATTCAAAGTTACAAAAGATGTTATAAAAAGATGGGGAGAAAAATATGATAAGGCTGATTTATACTTTTTGGAAAATCAGTACAATGAATTATTAGATACTTTCTCTGGGACTACTCCTATAGAGAAAAATCTTTATATGCACTACTCTTTAAATGAGTTAGCTATAAGGAAGGCAAGGGAAGCTGGAGACCAAAAGACAGTAAATGATATTACCAATATCCAGCAAAAGATTATGAATGACGCTAAATTAAAACCAACACAGGATAATTCTGCTCAATCAGATGAGGTATTGGTTGGAATGTTTATCAAGGGTATTACTGAAAATGCACCACTCATTACCAAAGATAGTAAATGGGTTGATACAGATGGTATTGGAGAATTAGTACAAAAAGAGATGATTTCTACTATGTACAAATCTTTAGGGGTGCTAAAGTAATGGCTAAGAACAAACAAGAGTGGAATTTCCATTCTAAAACAAAAAAAAGAAGAACTATTCCTTCTAACAAAGAAACAGCCTATAAAAAATCTCTTAAAGAGTGGGTCATGTTTTGGAGAGAAAACCCTCACAGGTTCGCTCAAGATTATCTAGGAATCAGACTAAGATGGTTTCAAGAAATGATTATTTATGAGTTTGACAAAAACACTAATAGCGTTTTTATTGGAACAAGAGGTGTTGGAAAGTCATTCTTAACAGCGGTATTCGCCTGTTGTATGGCTATCCTCTACCCTAACTCAAATATAGTTATAGTTTGTGCTACAAAGAGTCAGGCTATGGAACTAATAAATACTAAGATTGAAAAAGAATTATGTGGCATGTCTGTAATGCTTAGAAAAGAAATTAAGGAATTTAAATCGCCACAAGAAGAAAAGGTAGTTTTTTTTAAAAATGGTTCTACAATTTTAGCAACTAACGCAAGTGCGAATCGTAGAGGTAAGAGAGCTACTATACTTATAGTAGATGAAGCAGTCCAGGTTGAAAAGTTAATACTTGAAAAGGTTTGTATTCCATTCTTGAATAATACACCTCAATATAGTTATAGGAAAAATCCTAAGTGGAGCACCTATTCAGAATATGAGAATAAGACAATTTATCTGACATCTGCCTGGTTAAAAGCTCATTATTTTTATCAAGATTATTTTTGCAAGAATATTAAAGATATGATTAATGGAAAACCCTCATTCGTTATAAGTGTGCCAGTTGCCACCTCATTACGAGAAGGATTCATGAGCGAAGCAAGAGTTGAGGATTTAAGAGAAACAATGGATGCTGTAAGTTTTCTTATGGAAACAGAAGCAGTATTCTTTGGAGAAAATTCTAATGCTTTCTTTAAGCTTGATGAAATAGATAAGTGTAGAAGAATTACAGACGCATTTTACCCCCCAGACTCTACTCAATGGGTGGCAGAAAAAGATAAGAAGGTAAAATCTTGGGAAATTCCTAGAGTTAAGGATGAAATAAGAATCTTATCAGCCGATATAGCCCTACAAGCAGGCAAAATTAATGACAACTCTATTTACAGTCTTGTTAGGCTTATACCTAACGGAAAGACATGGAAGAAAGAATTGGTTTGTATGGAATCATATAATGGACTTCAAGCAGAGTTTCAGGCATTAAGACTTAAGCAGTTATTCTATGACTTTGGCTGTGACAGAATGATTATAGATGCTCATGGTGTTGGTATGACAGTATTTAATGAGTTAACAAAAGAAATTTATGACAATGAAAGAGGAATAACCTATCCAGCATGGACTTCGTATAATAGAGATGGCGATTGTGATTTTGGAGAATTAGATGACGATGGTGCCATAGCTTTAATGTATGCTATGAAGGCTTCTTTAGACTCAAATCACGAGATGGCAATTAAGCTAAAATCAGATTTTTTAAGTGAGAAATTCTTATTGCCAGACAATGAGATAAATATAAAAGAGTTACTTGGTAAGACCATAGGGTTAGCTTCTCTATCTGGAGAAGAACAAGCAAAACTCTTATTACCATTCACTCAAACTACTCTACTTGTTGGGGAGTTAGTAAATCTTGATTATGATGTACTGAATGGTAAGATTAAGATTAAAGAAAAGAATACAGCAAGAAAAGATAGATATTCGAGCGTTGCATACGCTAATTATCTATGTGAACAAATTATAGAGGAAAAAAGGAAATCAGAGAAAAAAGTAGATGAATTTATCTTTTTCTGTTAGAAAGGAAGTGAGAAAATGGAAAACAAAGAAGTTGAAAAGACCGAAGATAAAGAAGTTGTAGACAGGTCTATATCAGATGAACATATAATGTTTGCATCAAGAGTTACAGATTCTACTGGAATAAGAAGTATTGAAAAAGCCAATAAGTCTTATTATAGACCATCAAACATTACTCCAGCACAGTTAAGCAGACTATTAAATAACCCATCTTCAAATGTAGACGCATTGCAAGATGTTTCTGTAAAGATGACTCAACTTAATGGTATGCTAAAAGAGTTTATAAACTACAAGTCCCTTATCTTGACACAAGACCATTACATCTACCCTACTGACAGTTTTAAATATAAAGATAAAGAATCTATATGGAAAGACGAGTTAAAGGTCGCTCAATACTTAGAAAGATATGGTATAAAGACTTTAAATAGATGGCTAACTAAAAGGCTATTACAAAATGGTGAGGTATACATCTACAAGAGAGAAACAAGAGATGGTATTTTGATACAAGAAATGCCACAAAAGATATGTAAGATGTTGGTCTTAGATGAGTTTGGTATCTTTAGATATGGTATTGATGTGTCGAAGATAACAGATGATAAGATAGATTACTTCCCAGAAGAGATAATTAGTGCAAGACGAAAATTCCAAACAGCAAGTGATAAGAAACAATTAAATGATTTTGTTGATAATTACTATATAGTTGGGGATAGTGGGGCTGGCTTTCAGTTAAATCAATGGGAAAGCAAAGGACTGCCTTATTATATCCATTTATTTGCAGGGTTAATGAATCTTGCAGATGCAGAAGCTTTAGATAACCTAAATAACAAGTTAGATAATTATAAATTACTACATCAAGAAATCGCAAAAGATAAAGATGGAAAAATGGTAATGGACAAAGATGTTGTCTACAGCTATCACCGGTCAATTAAGAGTGTTTTACCAGATGGTATTGCTGTTGTATCTACTCCTATGGATTTAAAATCTATTCCATTAGGAGATAACAAGCTAAAGACTTATGAACACTCAAATAATATAAAGAAGGCTGTATATGACAATGCAGGTATTTCTGATGACCTATTTAATGGTAATTCCAAAACCAATGAGTCTACTATCCTAAGCTCTATCATAGATACACTTGTCCCTATTGAAATACAGGGGCTTTTAGAAAAATGGTTTAATTATGAGCTTAGACAAAAGTTTAAAAAAGGTGGTTGGAGAGTCAAATTTATTGAAACTTCCTACTACAATAAGCAAAAAGCCATTCAGACGGAAAGAGAAAATCTTGCTGTCTATGGTTCTAAGAAGAAATATTTAGCAACACAAGGATTTAGTCCATTGGAAGCTCTTAATATTCTACATAGTGAATCATTGCTTGATTTAGAAGAATATATGAATCCAATGTTAACATCACATACGATTAGTAGTGGTGGCAGACCTTCAAATGCTGACAATCCTAGTTCTACCTCTATAAGTGAGCAAGGAGATTAGGGGGTACAATGAAAATGTATGTAATATCTGAAAATCGTGAGGAAATGATAAAAGCTGGATACAAAGAATTGATTAAGTATCCACAAGAAAAAAGAAAAACGCTATATTTATTTTTAAATTTAGGAAAATACAACGAGCTTTCAGAAGAAACAAAAAAGAAATTAGTTTATACTAACAAGCTATTCCTGTAGGGTTATCCCCTACTTTTTTTTATATTCAAAAACAATAATAAATTGGAGGTGCAGATTTTGAAAAAAAGAGCAAACATGAGTTGTCTATTTTCTCAATCTACAGAGCCAATCAGTTCAAATCTAGTACCTGTAAAGCTAACTTTACTGCATGATAACTTGAATAGAAACAGTTCAGACATAAACATGGACGCTATTAAGATGGCAGAACCTAGCTTAAAAAACAAACCAATCTTGGCTTATATAAGAAAAGATGAAAATGGTGAGTATGACTTTGCAGGACATGAAATTGAAATCACTCTTAGTGATGATGGTGTAAAGACTACATATCTTGAAAGACCTGTAGGAATTATCCCTGAATCAACTAAGGTGGGATATATTTCAAAAGATGGCAAGATATATACCACTTGTACTGGTTATATCTACAAGGATTATTCAAACGAAACACTTGAATTGATTGAAAAAACTAATGGTAAGTGTGTAAGTGTAGAACTTTCTGTTGAGGACGGACATATTGATATGGACTCAATATTCCACATTACTAAGTTTGATTATCTAGGAGTTACAATCTTATCAGATGATGTAACACCTGGTATGGATGAAAATTGTAGGATTGAACTTTTTGGCAATCTTGAAGATTATCAAGAATTTATAGACAAGGCTAAGAATGATGTATTCTCTTTTGAGCAGGGAGACGAAGAACCTGTTTCTGAACCAACAGAGCCGACTGTAGACCCAGAAGAACCTGTGGTTGACCCAGTTGAACCTACTGTTGAGCCAGAAGAACCAAAAGGAGAACCGACTACAGAACCAGCCGAACCTACAGTAACTTCGGAAGACCCTGTGGTAGAACCAGATGAGCCTGTAACAGAACCAGAGCCAATAGTGAATACAGAGCCAGACTACTCTATTTTCAATGAATTGTTCGATACAGAGATAAAGAGTCTTGATGAATTAAAAGAAGTCTTTATTTCTACCCTACAAGAAATGAGAAATGAAATAGACTCTCTACAAGAATACAAAAAGGTTAATGAAACAGCTAAGAGAGAAAACGAGGTTGCAGAACTAATGAATAAGTTCTCTATTGAAGATGATTCTATTGAAGAACTAAAAGCTAAAGCTCTCAACTTTGAGATAGAAGTTTCTGACCTTGAAAAAGAGTTATATGTAATAGCTGGTAAGAAAGCTATGAGTAAAAAAGACAAGGCAAACTTCTCTTTCAATGGAATTAAATTGGAAGATAAGAAAAATAAAAACAATAAACAAGAAAATCTTTACAATGGATTGCTAGATGATGTTCTTGGTTATAAATAATAAATTTTACGGAGGTAAACAATAATGGCATTAGTAAATATAACAAAAAATCCATTTTCTGAACCAATTTCAGTAAGATTCGCTGAAACTACTGCAACTGAAAATGGAGCGTTTGTTGCAATAACAAAAGATAAGAACGAAAAAGAAAGAGATGTATTTAAGGCTGGTAAGCTTGCTGCGAAAAATCTTGAAATCGCTGTAATCACAGAAACATTCCACCCTTATACTGCTCTTGAAAAGGAAGAAGATATAAAGATAGCTAAAGATGGTGTTTACAGAGCTATACCAGTAAAGCTTGGTGTAGAAATAGCTGTAGCAGAAGACTTTGTTAAGGGTGCTGTTGATGTTGGAGATGCTGTTAAGCCAGTTGCTAACGGACATCAGGTAGAAAAGTCTGCTGATGGAACAGACGCTATTGGTTATGTAATTGGTAAGCCAGTTCTTAATGGACAGAAGTCTGTTGAGATAAGGTTTATATAATTTAGTGAGGTGATATAGATATGAATACAGATTTAAAGACACTAGCATTAGATATTTATAAGAATAAAGTTAAGACTTTTACTAAAGAAGATGGCACAGTAATAGATGCAAATGACGCTCTAAGACAGTTGTTTGATGCAAAGACTGGTGGAGATAGAAGCTATAGAGCTTTTAATAAGATAAAGGATGAATTTTTTGAAATCCTAGAAGTCCTAATCACAGAAGGTACATCTACTATAAGTAGAGAAGTATTTAAGGATATAATGGTGTTTAAGGATACTGCTTATGGTGAAAAGCCAGAGTTTATAGCTGAAACTCCAGAGCTATTTGATGTATCTGTTGTGGCTGCTTCAAATGATAACATCAGAAGGGAAAGAGTGTTTAACAACCATATCCCAACAGTTGCTTTCGACTTAGGGTTAAAGACTTATACTGAATATGACGCTTTCATGCTTGGTAGAATAGACCTTAACGCTCTAATTGATAAGGTTATTGCTTCTTTCAATAAGAGAGTTGCTGAAAAGATAGGTGAAGTATTCTCTAAGGCTTATGATAACATTAGTGTTGCTGAACTTAAGGTTACTCACACTACTGTAGATGAAGCTAAGCTACTAGAGTTATGTGAAAAGGTTGGTGAAGGTGCTGTTATCTATGGTTCTAAGCTTGCCCTTTCTAAGATACCTTCAATAGCTGCATACGCTGTTGATTCAGATGATGTAAGAAATGTTGGTTATGTTAGACAGTTCAAAGGTGTTAAGTGTGTTGAACTAGAAAACGTTTACAATAAGGATACTAAGTCATTCGCTATAGCTAACGATACTCTATTCGTTATCCCTAATGGTGATAAGATAATCTACGGTGGTTTTGAAGGTGATGCTTATGTTATAGATAACCTAGACAATCCGACTGCTAGACTTGACAGACAGTTAGAGTTGACTTATGTAAGAAGATTACACTTAGGTATAGGTGTAACTAATAGATATGGTGCTTATAAGATAGCCTAATATTTAGTTTATACGGGGAGCGTTTTAGCTCCCCCTTTTATATAAAAGGTGAGGAGAGAAAATTATGGCAAAAATATTGAGAAAAGCAATTAAGAGTTCAACTAGTTCAAATCCAAAAAATGCTGAAATCAAAAGATGGCTAAATGAGAATGAGGATTTTATAACAGTTGAGCTTATAAATTTAACAACAGGGGTAGCTTGCTTCACAGACCCTAGAACAAGAGAAACTTTTGAGTGGAGTGCTAGTGGGGACACAAAAATCGTAAGTCTTAAAACTGTACTTTCAATGCTTAGTACATCTAAGGAAATGCTTAGGTCATTGTCTTTGGGAATTGTAACACTTTACAATACAGATGACGAGTACACTTTTGAGGAAATAATAGACACATTAGGATTAGATTTTGCCTATGCCCCATTTAATTATGATGTTACTAATATTGACGGACTAATTATAGACTCAAACTTAGATGAGTTTTCTGAATTTTGTGAGAAGCTATCTACAAGTATTCTCCTTTTAGTATTCTCAAGATACTTATATCTTAGAACTGAAGGAGAAGTAAACGACAGGAATAAAGAGAATATCCTTGCAGGGATAACTGGAAAAGGATATTTGTTTGAATAATACTAATATTTGAGGAGGTTTGCATGACAAAAATAGAATGTATTTACGATATTTTTCTTTCTCAAATAGATGATGAATTATTTGCTTTGTTAAGACCAGAGGTCGCAAGACGAGAACTTCATAAATATTTAATTGGAGCAATCGCTAAATTCAAGACTTGTAAAAAGGATTTAACCATATTAGGATATGACTTCTCTGAAATGTACATTGATTTAGGAGAAAGTGAGATAGAAATACCAGAAAATCATTTAGAAGGTATTGAGGTTATAGGTGAGCAAACAGGAATAGAATATAAAAAAGGAATAGACTGGAATCTTAATACAAATAGAATTGAGTTTGAGATTCCAATGGCAGAACCTAGCAAGATATACTTCTATGATAATGGATATTTTGAAGCAGACTTGACTAATGAGGAAATATTTATTTTGGCAGAAGGAATGATTTTCTATTGGCTACATCCTAAGCTTAATAGAGAGGACAACCTTAGACAGATGGTAACAGATAGTGATTTTAAGAAATTATCTGGTGCTAATATGCTAGACAAGGTTATCAAGTTATATGAGAAGAACAAAAGAAGTTTTGAATTAGATGTTATTGACTATTCATATAATGGGTTTGGAGGTTTTAACTAATGACTTGTGGACTTCGCTATATGAATGACTACCAAAATAGAGTCCTTAGAAATAAAAAGCTAGAATCAATAAAAGATGTTGAGTTACAGAGGGCTAAAGATGGCTTTAGAAAATATTTAGAAACATCTGTTACAGCTAAGGAATTACAAGTAACAGACATTGATGAGGTTTGTATAACCAATAAGACTAAAACTGCCCTAATCGCCATCAATGATGTAGCGAATAATGACGAGACATCTCTTGATGAAAAGGAAATCTTTACAGAATTGGACTTAAATGTTGGAGTTGGCTGTTATGTAAGATTCGATAATTGCGACTGGCTAATAACATTTCAAGAGCATCAACCAGTAGGTGCAAAAAAACACTTCATAATGAGAAAGTGTAATAATTACTTCTCTATTAAGTATGAAGGTGAGATTTACAAGATACCAACATCAGTTGAAAACTTAACTATGTATTCAGATGGTGTTGCAGATGGTCTGTTTATGTCCCACATGGACTCAAAAAAGCAGATATGGTATGGTTCTAATCCTATAACAAGAAGTATAGGTGAAGGATTTAGGGTCTTATTGACCCACAGAACTGCATTTAGAATCACTCATATAAATGATTTTGAATACAATGGATTGATTAAATCTCTAGTTTTACAGACAGCTATCATTAATGGTGATGACTCCTCTACTCTACTAGCTAATAATGAAAAATACTACAACAGTAGATATGTTGATGATAACGAAGAATCACCAGAAATTCCTCTTGATAAGATTCAAGGAGAAACAAAAATTACTCTTGGTGAGGAAATAGAATACACAATTAAGTTATCAAGCAAACACCAAACTGCTAGATGGGAAATTGAAAATAAAGACGCATTTACTTTGGTATCACAAACAGAATCAAATATTGTTATTAGAGGTTCATTCGACTTTAAGCTTATAGGACAAAAGATGAAAATAAGTGTCTATGACTTTACCTCTAATGAGTTGATTGATGAAATTACAGTTACATTGAGGAGGTAGGTATGGCACTAATAGGATATGCAAACAAAGTTACTGCCGATATTTACTCAAAGTTAATGAGTGATGAGGACATAGTCAAACTTCTCTATTACAACAATGTATTGGATACTGATATTAAGGAATTACCAACTGTAAAGAACCCAGTCAAAGAGTTAAAAAAGAAAGTCTTTATGAACAGAAGAATCGAACAGTTGCAAAGAGAATCAGATATTATGGTAAGCGTAAGTGTTTACAGTAAAGAAAATTGGAAGGAAATGGGGCACTCACATGACAAGACCTTAAAGAATATCATTGAAATTGGTGTCTGTGGGCATCAGGCTTGTGATAACACAGTGAATGGGTCGAGAGTGTTGGCAGTAATTGAGTTGGTTATAGGACTCTTAACTGGTTTAGGGGTTGAAAGCATAGGACAGGTCAATTTCTTAAATATGTATAAGACAAAAGATTTGCCAATTGAGTACAATGGCTACTTAATGTATTTCAGAACAGATAACATCAATAGAGGTGAATAATGTTAGAAAATAGATTGGTAGCAGGATTAGATATAGATTTATCAACATACGATTTAGGAATGATTAAACAACCAACTGTTAGGCAATTAGTAGAACTTCCATTTGGGGATTCCGATATGCTCTCCCCATTTATAATGATTGAACAATACTTCAATCAAATATATGATACTCTTGATAACAACGAAGATTTGATGAATTTTTCCAGGATTGACTGCCTAAATCCCCTTGAACAGATGTCGAGAGGGATAATTGCAGAAGAATATGAGAAAGACAAGCAAATATATTACAATGATGTTTACATAAATAGAAAAAAAAGATATAGTTTTTTCGATATTTATTTTACAATGCTTATGCTCTTTTTTGATTGTAGTGAGAAAGATATTACCATTGGAGTCGAGGACTCTCATACTATTATAGTTATTAAAGACAAGGCTATAATCAATAGAGACAATATAGCAATTTTAAACAAAATCATACTAAGGTTTTTTGATATAGATGTAAAGACTTTATCCGAAACAGAAGATGACCCTTGGGAAGAGCAAACTGGTAGTGATAGAGAAAAAGAATTGATAAAGAAATTCAAAGAGAAAGAACAAAAAAGACGAGAAAAGAACACTATGCACTTATGCGACTATATTAATATCGTAGTTCATCACGATAATAGGAATTACGCAGATGTATTGGATTGGACTTATTACCAATTAATCTCTACTGTCAAAATAGGAAGATTAAAAGATAACTCTGATATTGGTATAAAGGTTATAACAACTGGTATGAGTGGACTCTCTTTAGAGGATATAGTGGACTGGCAAAAAGAATCTAAGTTAGATATAGACAACTCTATTTATTAGGGTTGTTTTTTATATAAAAAATTATAAAAGAAAGAGGTAATATAATGAAATTTGCAATAAAAGACGCTGCGAATATATTAATGATTAACGCTATTACAAAGAAACCTTTCTTATATTCAGAAGATGCAAATACTTTTGAATTAAAGATTTCTGCTGATTCAGTTTATGCAAAGGCAAAGGGAGCTAAGTCAATCGCATTTGCTGGTGAGGAAACTGCCGAATTGAAGATGGAATTTGAAGTTATTCAGTTTAAACATTTGGCAATAATGGCTTCTAGTGATGTAGAAACTGCTGAAAGACACAAGGTAGGTTTGGTTAAGAAAGTTACTGCTGGTGCAGACAAGAAGGCTAAACTTATAAAAATCAAGGCAGTAGAAGGCTCTATAAGTGCATTCAAGCTAGACCCTACTGACGGACAGGAAATTGTTGGTAAGGAACTTAAGCTAACAGCTAGTGTTGTTGGTGATGATACTGAAATAGACTTCACTACTGACGAAACTGTTAAGGAAAATGACCTTATCCTTGTATATTACATGGAAGAAAAAGCAAAGATTAAGATGATTAAGCTTTCTACTAAGGATATCGCTCCTAACTTTAAGATAGAAGCTGATGTTGCTGCTAAGAGTTATGAAGGTAAGATGATGGCACTTCACCTAAGCATACCTAATGCAAAGGCTAAGAAGAATGTTGAGTTGACTCTATCTACTGATAACCCTTCTAAGTTCCCTATGGAACTAGACCTATTCCCAGATACAAATGGTGAATATGGTGTGTTGACATTCATAGATGACTCAAACGCAAGTATATCTTCTCTAGTTTCACAGCTAGACCCTAGCATTAAGCTAAAGAAGTAGTTTAACAATATAATGACCCCTACCCTTTTTGGGTAGGGTAATTTTTTTTGATGTTCTTGAACTTTTATTCGGATTTCTGATAAGAGTTCAGAGATTGGAATAAGATTTCAAAGCGAGGTGATAAAGGTGATATTTCATTCTGACGAATTTATTTTTGACGGAAGAAACTCAAAAACAGAAGGTGTTGCCCTAGTAAATACAACAGATAGTGAAATACTAATGGACTATGGCATTCCTTTTTCAAATAAATTGAGAGCTGAAAGTTCTTTTGGGGGCAATCCTTTTTATATACGAGAGGACTCTACCCCAGAGCCTATAAGTATAGAGTTTTGTTTATTAGAAGATGAACATATTGGAGCTGTTTGGACAGAAGATTGGGAAGAAAGAATTTTAGCGTGGTTGGTACAGGATAAGTTTTGTGAGTTCCAGTCTTATGATTATCCAGATTTGTACTTTTACTTTATGGCAACTAAAGTAACGAAGAAAAGAAATCACCAGCTAAAAGGTATCTTAGAGATAGAGTTTCAACCTTATTATAAACATCCTATCAAGAAGATTAGGAAAAAAGTTAATGTTGTAGAAGAAGCAATCATCACTATAAACAATACTTCTCTTAGCAAAAAGCGTAACTACCCTCTTATCAAGATTAGAGCAACTAAGGATGGGGATTTAACCATAAGCAATGAATCTATACAAGGGTCTAGTCCATTAAAGATTACAGGGTTAAAAGAAGGTCAAGAAGTCATTGTAGATAATGCTATGTATATCGTAACAGACACACAAGGCAATAATCTATTCCATATGGTTGATAGAAACTGGATAGGAATTAAACAAGGAAAGAACGATATTAAGATTACTGGAAATGCAAGAGTTGAAATTCAATGCAATTTAGAAATTAGAGTTTAAATTAAAGGAGAAAAATTATGGAAAAAGTTAAGTTAAGCAAATTAAACAAGGTCGAAGAATACAAGGCGATTATACCAGTTGTGGGTGCAGAAGAAACAGAATATGTTTACATATTAAATCCTAATGTTGAGAATATAGAAGTTCTATTTACTCATTTTAATGAAGTGTTAGATGGTAAAGAAGAAGATGAAAAAGAAGTGTTCAAACTACTACTTGATAACTTCACAAACATAGAAGTAGATGACGATATTACTCTTGACACTAAAGATATAGTTTTATCAGAGGTTATATTGCACCTAACTATAATATGGAATCAATGCTTGAATATGTATAACTTATTATTTATCAATGAACAGATTGAGAATAACTTAGAAAGAAATAAAGCAGAGATGGAAAACATATTAGCTGATATGGAAAAAGATGAGGTAGAAGAATCGCCAGCTAAAACAAAATAGGTGGGGTGATATAAATGGATTTTGATTCTATCGAAGCTTGCGAAGCACACATAAGGAAGTGCATGGAACAAGCAGCTCGCTTTATGGCAACAGAGGGAAAGAAAGAAGGTAAGAAAATACTAAAATCACAAGTTGATGGGATAACAGGACAGTTATTTAATGCAGTCAATATTTTGGCAGCATCTTCATCATTGATTGAAGTAGGTATAGAAAATACTGGTAGTCCAGCTTTAGGGTCATGGCAATCAGTTCTTATTCCAAGTAGACCACCCTTCTTCCCTATGGATGGTCTTGAAACTGGTGGCACTTGGTCGGGTTCAAAATTCAGACATAAAAAGACTCACATTATGGCAGAATGGAACGCTTGGGCTGGGAGTCAATGGAAAAACTTATTCCTATCTAAAATGCAATCTCTAGGTGTTCCAATAAGTTAATAAGGTGGTGATTATTTGTCAGAATATAGAATTAAATCTAGCTTAGACCTTAGTACAAGCGAAGCTAAGGCTAAACTGAAAGACTTAAAAAAGGGAAACTTAAAGAAAAAATTAGAACTTGATGTTGGTGATGTCAGCAAAAATTATGATAAACAGCAAAAAAAGATGTCTAAATCTGAAAGAGATACTATTAGTAAGGTAAGTAAGTCAAAAACTAAGGCTTTAGATGATTTACATAGAAAAAGACTAAGACAAGAAGCTGAATATCAAAACGCTGTTACACAAGCCGAAAAGAAAAGTGCTTTAGAAAAACTAAGAGCCACAGAAAAAAGCATAAAAGCCGAAGGTGATAGGCTAAAACAAAAAGGTAAAAGTTATGCTAGTTATGTAAATGCTCTTAATCGTGGGTTTAATTTTGATAAAGACACGAAAAGTTTGGTTAAAGGGTTTGCTAAGGCAGAACAATCTGCTCAAAAAATGGCAAAAACCATCAATACTTTTGAAAACCCTCTTGCAAAGTCTTTTAAAGCAGATGCTAGTAAACTCAATAATCAAATACTTAAAAGTATAAATGAAGGAGCAATGACTTCTTCTAATCTTAGAAATAATGAGAGAAGGATTAACTCTCTTTCTAATTATATAGGGAAAATATCTCAATTAGATAAAATAGAAGGAAGAACTAATGCGAGATACTCCAGGGTAAGCGATAGACTAGGAAGTATGTCTAATTTTGTAACACAAAGAAAAGCTGATGCTATTGCTTCTGATTTATCTGATAAGTTTAAGACTACAAAACATTCAACTGTAGACGGGACTACAAGAGCATTAAGGTCATTTAATACAGAGTTAGGAAATGTTGAAGTTCAGGCAAGAGGTTTAAGAAAGCTTGATAACTTAACCAATAGATTATCTGCTTTTGAGACAACTCTGAAACCTAAACAGATAAACAAATATAGGCAAGCTATAGTTGATTTATCTAATGCCAAAGATGTTGGTTCTGGCAATTACATGGGTAGGCTTAAGGCTTTAGATACTCAAATGACAGTTGCAAGTAGATATAGAAGTTCCGTTGATAGATTTAAGAATGACTTTAAAAGTTCCTTCTTTGGAACATCTATAGGGTATCTAGCAGGTGCTGCCCTAAGACATAACTTAGGTGCTATGGTGCAAACCTATAAAGACTTAGACGCTTCTATGACTAATGTTAAAAAGGTTGCAAATGCTGCCGATGTAAAAACTAAAAAACAATTAAGAGATATTCAGAAATGGGCTATATCAACTGGTAAACAGGTTGGTATGAGTTCATCTGACCTACAAAACTCTTTAGCAACATCTATTCAGTCTGGTATGGGTGATATGAAGTCATCTATGGCAGTCGCAAGAAAAGCCATGATACTTGCTAATGTTGGTGATATGAACAAGGATGATGCAACTAAGGCAGTTAACACTCTGGTTAAAGCTTTTGGGTTAACTCCTCTTGCAAAAGTAAGAAAAGGTGTTCATGGCATAACAAAAGAAACAAATCAGTTGTCTGATGCTTTAAATAAAATAAATTATGCCGGTAACAACTACGCAATTTCATCTGCAGGTGTCGCAGAAGCCATTCAGAATGGTGGTACAGTATTAGCAAACTATGGTGTAAGCTTAGCAGACTCAATCGGTCTGATTACAGCAGCTAATGAACCACTACAAGACCCTAAAAAGGTTGGTAATGGCTTAAAGTCTATTGCAATCAACTTCGCTGGTTTAAGTGCAAGTGCTAAAGATGGGTCTTTAGGCTTAAATAAAACAGCTAAAGCCTTAAAAGGTATTGCTGGAATAGATGTATATAAAGACAAAACTAAGGGTCAACTTAAAAGTATGGTACAGTTACTTGATGAGTTGCATCCTAAATGGGGTCAATTAACAGATGACCAGAGAGCTGGTCTATCAGAAGCCATTGCTGGAAAGCATAGAGCGAATGTATTCCAAGCCTTAATGAGTAACTATGAGCAATTCAAAAAAATCAGAAGTGAATTTGCTAATGGAGATGACTTTAATTCAGCAGAAATAGAAAACGCAAAGTATGTAGATTCTATTGCTGGTAAGATAAATAAATTAAAAGAAACTATGACTTCTATCGGTACTACATTGGTTAGTACAGACATGACTAAAGGTTTCCTTAGTGGATTGATTAGTCTAGGAGAAGGAATAGAAAAGGTGATTACATGGGCTGATAAAGCCAATGTATCATTGCCACTACTGTTAACAAGTGTAGGTGCAATCCGTGGATTATTTAGGGGTCTAAAAACTCCTATAAAAGAGTATGAGGAACTAATATATGGCAGTAAGGGTTCTTCTGGTAAAAAGGTAAAAGATTCGTTCTGGAGCAGAGTGTCTGACTATGCAAATAGAGGGGCAAAACCTATTGAGGACTCCTCTCCTACTCTAACTAAAACTAAAAGAAAAGCATCTGACTCTAAAAAGATAGACTTCTCTAATGCTTCTATTATTGACATGACAAGCAAGAAACAAGAAGGTCTAAATGAGAAGTTAAAAACAGGTGTAAAACTTAATAACAAGCACGCAGAGTCTACAGAGAATAATACCAAAACTAGAAGAAAAGGTATTAGGTCTATAGAAGGTGCTTCTATTTCCTTTAAATCTATGGAAGAAAAGCTCGGTTCTAGTGAAACAAAAATAAAAACAGCAGGAGCAGCCTTTAAGGAACTAGGTAAATCTTTTGCAGGTGCTATTAGTGGTGCATTACTTGGTACAGCAGTAATGGGAGTTGCTTCCATAGCTATCAGTAAAGGTATTGAATTAGGAGCAAAAGCTTGGGACAACTATGCTCATGGCATAGAAAACGCAAAGAACAAAGCCATTGAACATAGGGACTCTCTAATAGCACAAGGGAAAACTATCCAAGAAAACTCTGTTTTTGTTAAACAAAACGCTAAAGAAATAGACACAATCGCTCAAAAACAAAGACAGTATGCTAAGATGGATAAAGCTAAAATGTCAGCAGACCAATTAGCTGATATGCAAAAAGTAAATCAGATGGCACAGGTTTTAGCTGAAAAATTCCCTACTCTAGTATCTGGATATGATAAAGAAGGAAATCCTTTAATATCTATGTCTACAAGTGCAGATGCTCTGATTAAGAAATTAGATATAGCAAAAAGAAAACAAAAAAGTTTAATTGATTCAGACAACAGAACTATTTTCTCTAAAAACTCTTTATTGGTTAATCAAGGAGAAAAGGCAGGGCTTAGAGGCGGACTCTTAAAAGAAATCGCAGAGTTTAGTAAGAATGATAAATATTTAGGCTTAGTTAATGGTCAAACTGGGAAAAAGCTTCCTTATACTTCTAAGACAGAAGAAATTTTCGGACAAACATTTAAGGATGTTCAAAAGTTCTCTGAGGGAAGAAAGAAATTTAATGAGGAATATCAGAAATATGAGAATGAAGCTAATGCAAGATATGAAAAGTGGAATGCTTTAGCTGAAAAATATGATAAAGCCAATTCTCAAAATACTTCCACTGCCTTCACAGAATTAGCAGACAGGAAGGCTTTTCAAAACCTAAAAGAAGATAGAAAAGAAGCTATATCTGAATTAAGCTCTATGCTTCAATGGGGTAAATCTAAAAATCTTCAAGGTGATTTAAGCCAAATGATAACCCTTGGCAATAAAGTATCTCCTAATAAGATTAAAGAGTGGAATAAAGAATTACAGAAACTTAATGATACTTATAAGTTAGATAAGGATTATAAGGCTTATTCAGATGGAATTGACAAGATAGCTGAAAAAATGTCCAAAGCAGCAGGTTCTGGCTCTGCTAAATCTTGGGCTGATAGACTCAAAGATATAAATAGAGGGTATCAGTCATTAGATGAAAAGTTAGAAAATGAATACATGAAAAGACATGGTGCAAAGCCATCAGACATGGAATTTGGTACTGAAGGACAAAAAGCTTATGCAGACAAAATACAGCAAAGATATAGGGCTATCAAGGAAAGTTTTGATGGCTTGATGAAGTCTGAAAATAAATATGATACCTTAGCTGTGTGGGAACAGATGGCAAATAGTGATGCTCTGCCTACATATTTAAAGAACATAGGTAGAGAGCTGAATAAGAATAAGGTTTATTCAGAAGATGCTCAAATGGGCATGGCTAAGATGTTGAATGTCTTCGGAAATGTTGACTCAACCAGTTCATCTGGGCAAGCTAAAATGTCTAAACTCTTTAAGGATTTACAGAATTGGGATGGAAAAAGTGATATTAAATTGCCTACAGGGGAGATATTAAAGGCAGTTGAAGCTCTTGCTTTATATAACAATAACCTAAAGCAAGCCAAACAATCCGGTAAAGACATGGAAGCTGAAAGTAAAGATGAGTCTAAGTTTAAAGCTCATTTTGACAATATAGATAAATTCTATAAGGATAAAAAGATTGAGATTCCTGTAGAGCTTACAACCAAGTTTGCAAACCTTGACTTAACTGACAGGCAGTTGCAAAATATGGAAAATGCAGTAAAGAACCTTGGATTGAATAATGAGCAAGGGAATATCTTTAGAGATAATTCGGCTAGATATTGGAAAAATGCTAAAAACGAAACAGATTTTTGGAATAATTATTCAAAATCAACTACTGCATTAAGAGAAGGTCTTGAAAATGGACTTACTTCAGTAACTAATAAGATGGCTCAATTCAACCCTTATGTTAAAGAAGCTGCAGAAAACTTTGGGAAACTAAAAGACAAAGGGCTTGAGTTCTCTAAGAGTATACAATCTCAAGGCGAATGGGATTCGTGGATAAGGAAATTTGGCTCTTTAGGTTCTGGATTGCAAGGTCTTGTGAATAAATATGGTATGGATATTCAAGGCATGAACTCCATGCAGGGCATTTATAAGAGCGGAAAAGAAGTAGGACTTAATGATGAGAAAATAACTAAAACCATAGACTTTATTATAAATCAAGAAGGTATAAGTGGACTCAATGAGATATATGGAGTTATCAATAAGATTCCTGATTCTAAAACAAAACGACTTATTTTTGAAGCTATAAATGGACAACATGGTGCAGAAGTATTAAATGAAATTCAGATGATTAACACTTCTATTCCAGACCAAACTGTTAAGAATATGGTTCTTAATGCTGTTGTAAACACAGACGCCTTTAAGAATGGCGGATTCATAAGTATGGTAGATGTGTGGAACGCTCTACCAGATAATGTTAAAAAGACTCTTACATTTGATGCTAATACAGGACAAATTACTAGTGCGATTGATAATGCTACAAAGGGAAAGAAAGCAACAGTACCTGTTGATGCAAATACCAACAATGCCAATAAGAAAATCAATGATGTAGGTAAGGGTAAGAAAGTTACTTTAAAAGTAGAGACAGAACCTAGTGTTCCTCCTGTAAAACCTCCAACATTCAGTACCTTTGCTCCGTCTAGTCCGACTATTGCAACTGGAGGCACAACAAACTTTAAGTTTAATATGCCTAAAATTCCAGATATCTCTGGTATACTAAAGGGTAAAATTAAAGATTTTAATGTCTCTATTGGCTTTAAAGTATCTATTGGTGGAGCTTTAGCTATCATGGCGACAATTAAAAATGCAATAAATGGTGTAAAAGGCAAGTCAGTTTCGTTAAAAGCAACAGATAATGCGAGTGGTACTGCAAGAGGTGTGGCAGGTGCTGTCCGAAGTATACCAGGGTTTAGGTCTGTAACCCTTAGAGCAAATGATATGGCTAGTGGCATAATAAGTAGTGCTTTGGCTTTAGCAAACTCTTTTGGTGGTTTTAGGCAAATGATTCTTCAAACAGTTCATAAGACTGTATATCAAACATCTAAAGCTACAGGTACTTGGGGAGTGGGCGTTGATGCTTCCGGAGTACCTGTAGGCATAAGGAAACAATCTTTGGAGGAAACTAATAGTTCTAATACTCCTTTTAAAAGAGCCAAAACTACTCAATTAAACCCATTAATCGGTAAACCTATATCTTCTGCTGGTGTAACGAGTGTAAATGGAAACCCACTAGCAGTACCTCAATCTGGTAGTGGTGGTTCTCTAAGAGGACAGCCTGTAATAGATGATTATACAGCACAGGTTGAATCATTCAACCTAAAGGTATTGAATGGGTATCTTTACAAGCAGATAACTTATGTTGATAGACTTAAATTCTCTTTAAAAGATGTTGCTGACGGATTTAAGGAAAGTGTTGATATTCTAGCAGAGTTTGAAAGAGCTTTAACAAGAATTGAACAAGCAACTAAGAAGATAGACCTAAAGCTACAAAGAGCTAGGGGTTCGCAAAGATTATCTTTACTTGACCTGCAAAGACACCAATTTAGAGAGTATAAGAGAAGGTTAAATAATGAATTGCCTACTGTTATACAAAAGAGGGACTGGGAAAGAAGTGAGTTAAGAAAAAAAGGTGTTCAGTTTGCTAAAGACGGAACTTTAACTGCTAATGGTTTTGCCATGAGGTTGAAGTGGAAAAAAGAAGAAGCTGAAATCGACAAGAAGCTTGAGAAAGCTAAGGATAAAGAGAAAAAGAAACTAGAAGAAAAGAAAAAGCTACTAGCTGATAATGTTAGATTACTAGAAGCTTATGAACAATCAGTCGATAAAATTGCTGATATAGACTATAAGATGGAAGAAATGGACATCAAGATAGAAAGCAATATTGACGAGAAACAAAAGGTTGTCATTGAAGCATGGCATGAGAATTTTGACGCTGTAACCAAGATAATGGAAAACAGTATTCAAAGACTATCTAACTCACTAGCAGTTTTGGATATTAAGTTTAAATATGCTTTTGGTTCTGATAGATTAAGTATTTTAGATGCACAAATTGGTAAGTACGAACAAATGCAATCCCAGTTACAAAGCAATATTAGTGCATTGAACAATCTAAAAGACAATCTAAAAACTCAACTATCTGGATATGGATTCCAGTTTAGTGGAGATGATATATCAAACTACCAAGAGGTTATAAATAAATTAAACAATACTTCTTCTCTATATAGTGAGATTAAGGGATTGGCAGAAAAGTATTTTGATATAACAGAAAATAGACTTCCTTCTATCGCTAAGGATTGGGAAGATTATAACTCTAAAATCAAAGACACTAACAAGACTAAGTTAGAAGATGCTAAGACTATTGAGGACAAGATAATGTCTATGTTGAAGAAATCAACAGAAGATAGAATTAAGCTGATAGAAAAAGAAGTAGACGCAAGAAAAGAATTAATTGAAAAGAGAAAAGAAGAATTTAATGCAGCAAGGAAGGAAGCTGAGTATCAAGATGATATAGCTGAAAAGATGAAAGACCTGGACTCTCTTAGGAAGAAACTTGAGATTTACTCAAGAGATACTTCTCAAAAGGGACAAAAGGAATATCAGAAGCTACAAGATGAATATGATAAAAAGCAGAAAGACCTAAGAAAAGCAGTAGAAAACCACTCTGCTGAAGCTGTATTAAAGAGCTTTGATGATGATTCTAAGAGATTGGATAATCAGTTAAAGCAAGAAAAAGAAAAACAAGACAATCCTAATGAGGAAAACGAACTTAGACAGAAAGCCCTACAAGCAATTTCTACTGGTGTGGTAGATATAAATGGTACTATGGTTGACTTAAAGAAAGCTTTAATCGACTATATGAATCAGTATGAAGGTGGTTTAGGTTCTATGGGTGCTTATGACAAGGCTGAAATGCTTGCCAAGTTAGAGGACGCTAGAAATGTCCCTGGCAACTACTCTCATATCTTAGACAGGATTGGAATACAGGGAGATTTAAATACAGGATTTATCCAGTACGATAAGTTTAGAGAAATTGCTAATAAGAATAGCAAGAATACTGTAACTCAAAATATCGGTTCATTGGTTACTATCAATGGTAACATAACTGAAAGTTTTGAAAGTAAGGTATTAAAGATTGTACAGGAAGAAATGAAAAAGAACAACAAAAATATAATTGGGAACATGGGATAGGGCAACCTATCCCCTACCCTTTATATAAGGAAGTTGGTGATTTTTATAATAAATAGAAAAATACAACTAGACTCAAAAAAGATAGATTATACTGTAATCTTAAAAACAATTAGTGGAAAACCATTAGGTCAAATTCCACAAAATGCTATAAAAGAAATATCGAAGGATATTAACTCAATTTACACAATTAATTTAAAAATACCTAAATTTTATATGGATTTATTAACTTTTGAAGAAAAAATATATCCTTTGTTTAAAGAAATAAAGAATGAAAGACAAATAGAGGTTAATAATTCGGAAGTATTCGTCATTAAATCTATAGAGGTAACTAATGATGAGTATTTAGAGGTAAAAGGAAAATCAAGGGAAGTTCGTCTTAAAGATATAGATATGGAGCTAGAAGATATTGCTTATACTCTTGTAGATAAGAGTGATAAAAAAGACCAATTGTGTTTATCAGACCATCTTCAAGAGGAAACTGGGTGGACTATACAAGCTACAGATTTAGTTAGGTATGAGTTCCCTGCAGACCCTTACATAGATAGATATAAGAGGATACTGGTCAACCTAAAGAAAAGGGCTGACATTGATGAATCGCACGAACAATATGCTTTAAAGACAAAACAAATTAGTGATTTAATTGAAAAAGATAAGAAAGAACTAAAAGAAGCTTTGGAAAAAGATATTGAGAAAAAATCAAGACAGCTACAAGAAGATGGGTTTGAGTTAATTAAAACCAGACTCTCTGAAAAGAAAGCAAAACTAGAGGAATTAATTACTGAGGTAGAAAAAATAGACACGCCTGCTCTTGATTTTGAAGAAGAGTTTAATAAATTGAAAATTAAGCCTAAAGTCAGATATATTGAGAGTGTTAACAAAAAATGGCTAGATTTCTTAGAAAAGGACATTTGTGAGTCCTACGAGTGTTGCATTGACTACGATACAGCTAATAAAAGTGTCCTTTTATTTATGGAAGAAGAAATGGTAGACCATATTGGACTTTACCTCTCAAAAGATAATTATATTAAATCTCTTGAACAAGAATACGATACAGACAAATTAGTTACCAGGTTAGTAGTTGAAGGTAACGAGGATATGGATATTATAAGTGCAACATGTACTGGAGAGAAATATTTAGAAGATTACTCTTATTTTATGGATATAAATGAGATGTCTGATGAATTGAAAAACTCTCTCATTAAATACTATGATATGGTTGAGAAAAGAGAACCTATTTGGAGATTATATGTTGATGAGATAAATCACAAAGAAAACCAAAAAGAACTTCTCTCTCATGACTTTATTGCAGTAGAATCGGCATTGTATAATCTAAATAATGAATTAGAATTGTACAGCCTGCCACCTAAAGATAAGGAAATTGTTGCTAAGATAGTAGCTGCCATTACTCAACACCAAGACAAGAGAATAGAGATTAAAAATGCCATAGATAGATTAGAAGAATTGATTAAAAATCTTAAAAAAGCTAGAGATAACATAACAATTTTGTGTAAAAAACCTACTGCAACAGATGATAATGGACATTTAATCTTCACTCCTGCTCTACTTAATGAGTTAAAGGAGTATATTTATACAGAAACATACAAAAATCCTTCGTTTTTGACGGAATATATTGAAGATTTAATGGTACTTTCTAAGAGAATATTAAGGGATAAGAGTCACCCTACTAAGAAATGGGACATAGATGTTGCTAATTTCTTGAGCAGATTGACAAGTATTGATGGATTGAATTGGGTAGGCAACTTAGCTTTAGGAGATTTGATTATACTCTATGATAAAGATGAAAATGTAGAAGAATTTGTCTACTTCGTGGGATATACTCACAATGTTTCAGATAATAGTTTAAAGATAAGATTATCCAACAAGAAAACTGAAAAAGAAGATGGGTTGACTATAGCTGATTATTTGACTTCTGCTAAAAACTCAATGAGAGATATAGAGTCAAAGAAATATTTAGCTATGCAACAAAAATACAAGAGGTTAAATGTACCTAGAGAGTTCATCGCTAAGTACAACGAACCAAAAAAGAAAAGACCAAACGGAACAATAATTGATTAAAGGAGGGATAACATGATTCAAGACAATTCCCCAGCATTAGGTTGGGTTAGATTGGCAAATGGTGTAGTATCTTTTCATAACAAACTATACTTCATTCCTTCTGATTGTACTGTTAAAAAATATATCTATTGGAACGCCTCTACTCCAGACAGATTTGAATTTTCAGATACAATTTTAGAGGAAAATTCCAATAGATTTTTGGTTGTGATTAATGATAATGGGCAAAGTACCATATGTCATTCTAAGACAGAATACTTTAGCATCTCATTTAATTCTGAATCACAGACTAAGATTGAACAAAAGATACATGGTGTATTCAAAGAGTTTACAGATGAAAAAGGCAGAGTCAACAAGCAGTTCTCTAACATTATAGAGAAACACAATGAGATTTCTCAAACAGTTGGTGAGATACAAGAATCTCAAGGCAGTTTAGTCCAAAAAACAACCGTACTTGAGCAGACTGCTGATGGCATAAGGCAAACTATTGAAAAGAATACCAGAGAATACAAGAATACAGAGTTTTCAGAAAAGGTCATTGCTACATATACTAATTTTATAGGTGAATATGGACAATTAAGTAATATATTTAATATGGTTAGTGCCGATAATAAGCTAGATATAGATGAGGAAAAGCAATTAAGGTTTAGGGTCGATAATTGTCAAAAAGCATATGAAGAACTTGTTGCTTTGTGGGAGAAAATGCCAGAAAATGCTTCTTTTTTAGGCAAAACTAAAGAAGATTTAACCAAGATATTGAGTGATTACAAGAAGGATATAGATATTCAAAAAAATGCACTTGATACCCTACTAACGGACATTGCAACCTCTGGAGATATAAACAATACAAGTAGAACATCTATAGTAGGATTTATTGGGAGCATAATAAACAAGTCCTCTTTACAGAAGAAGGGAATTACATCCATGTTCTCTGATGGTGAAGGTGGAAAATCTATTGATTTAATTAGTGAATTAATCTTAAATAGCCAAGTGAGTGGGTTTGAATATGTAGAGAAGATAAATAATTTAACAACTAGGTATTCAAACTTAAAAGTATCTTTAGATAAGATTAATTCAGAGGTGTTTGACTCTCAAACAGGACAAAGCAAAATAGAACAAAAAGCTAATCAAATTCTTGCCGAAGTTAAAGGCAAAAATGACGCCTTAAGTTCAAGAATTGTTCTTCTTGAAGATAGCATCAAAACTAAAGTTGGTACAGAACAACTTAATTCGGCTATCAAACAGACAAATAAGGAAATAGTATTTAAGTTCCATGATGAAGTACAAAAAGATGGGAATGGAAACACAAAAAATCTTGTGAGAGAGTCTATAACAACAGCTAGTGGTAAACACGAAACAGAAGAGGAGATTGACTTTCCCTGTTTTCATGGCTATAGTGAATCAACAGCTTCCTTTTACAAAAGAACAGTTGAAGATATAGTGTTTGATAAGAACGGATTGACTGTAAATAAAGGGTTTGTCGCAACAGATACCCTGACAGTTCCTTACGGACACTTCCCTTTGATTAAATTGTTTGGAGATGAGAATAAACGATATTTTCCAACAGGAGCAAAGCCATCAGTAGATGCTACATTTAAGGATAACTCTGGGTTTGGTAGTAAAATTCGTCTAAAATGGAAAGATAATTGTTATGTATCCATTGGGGGAATAGAAAAAGGAGCTTTTAATGTCCATCTCCCAGAGTATGGGGCTGGTCATAAGGCAATGTTTAGCGTCAGCGATGTGGGGATATTCTACAAGGATTCTGGAATAGGATATATTATTAAAGAAGGAACAACCCCCGATGACCCCCAAGGAGTATCTATTGTTTTTCCAGGGTGGGGAAAATTAAGAATAATGACATCTGGAGCAATGAGATTTGAGTCTACAAATAAAGGTTATATAGAAGATATATTCCAATGGAATCATGCAAATTAAGGAGAAAAGATTATGGATTTAGATAAAGATATATATTTACAGGTGGTACTGCAAAAGGTAAAGCAATTAGAAGAAGATAGTTTATTACTTAATGCTATGATTATACAGAAGAATCAAGAGATAGAAAAGCTAAATAATGAACTATCCGAATATAGAGTACTAAAAGATACACAGGATGAAAATAAAGAATAAGAGGTGGTTAAATGGCAAGTATAGATAAGATTTACCCTCTTACTATAGACTTATTAGAAACAAAACAAACTTCTTTACAAAAAAACATAATGTTTAACGAAGAAGATAGAAATACAGCCTTCATCAATGCTGAAATTAAGAATGGTGGAGAGATTGTAGACTTAACTGGTGTAACAGTACATTTAAATACTCTTGCTCCAGATGGTGAAATCAAACAAAAAGAATTGTCTGTTATTGACTTAGCTAAAGGAATAGTAAAATTGGAGTTTCAGAAGGATATGTTGAGTTCTTCTGGACTCTTAAAATTCCAAGTTCAATTCACTAAAGCAAGTAAAGTTACTGTATCTCCCTCTTACTTCATCAAAGTAGATGAAGCGAATGTTACAGACGAGGTTGTACAATCACAAGACTCCTTCCCTATTCTAACTCAAATGTTAAATAGAGTTGAGTCTGGGTTAAATACCCTGACTACTATAGCACAAAGTGAACAAAGCAGGGTTGATGGAGAAAAAGAAAGAGTTAAATCTTTTAGAGAGATGAAAGAAAATATCTCTACTGAACTACTGAAGATTGATACAAAAATTTCCAACTCAACAGAGTTAGGTATGGAAAGATTAAAACAAGACATAAATACAACCCTAGAAACTAAGTTAAATCAAAAAGCCTCCGAAGTTGAGACTACAGTCAATAACAAGATTGATGAAATCACAAGAAAAGATACAGAATTATCACAGAAGTTAAAACAAGATGTTGCAAATGCCATACAACAGATACCAAGTAAAGACGAATTAAAAGGTAGAGATGGTAGAGATGGAACATCTATTATTGTTTTAGGAACAAAGAATAATGTAACTGAACTGCCTAGGACTGGAAACAATATAGGAGATGCCTACATAATCAATAGAGAGTTACATATATGGACTAAGGAAAATAAGTGGACGAATGTTGGTAGTTTTAAGGGTGATAAGGGTGATTCGGCATATGATTTATGGATAAAAAAAGGTAACTCTGGTTCAGAAGATGTGTTTGTTCAGAAGATACATAATGCTATAAATTCTGCTGAAAGAATTACACAAGGTGTTACTAGGCTAGAACAGTATGACACCACTATGCAGGGATATGCTCAAAAAGAAAATGAGAGAAATACTGCTGAACAAACTAGGATTCAAAATGAGAATACTAGAGTATCTCAAGAAACTTCAAGACAAGGACAAGAAACAGAAAGAGATAAAAAAGAAAGACAAAGAGTTACTGCTGAATTATCTAGAGTTGAGTCATTTAATCACTATAAACAGACTTTTGATGATTGGATAGCAAATAAGAGTCAATTTAAGGGAGATACTGGTAGAGGACTAATTTTTAAGGGTGTAGTTGAAACTAAGTCTGCCTTACCTCAAACTGGTAACGAACAAGGTTTTGTTTATGGAGTTAAGTCTGGTACTGATAAAGGACTTTACATTTATTCAGACTCTAATCAATGGTCTTATATGGGAGAAATAAGAGGTGCTGACGGAGAAAGTGTGTCTATTCGTGGTGAATATTTCTATATTGGAGAAAACAACACCAATGTAAAGATACATAGTGATGACTCTTTTGTTAAAGCAGAAGTTGTCTTAGGCAATACCTTAAAGTTAACTAAAGGTAATAAGTTGACTACAGAGATACCTCTAGGAAAGTCTTATGAAAACGCTACGATTACTAAAGATGGATTGATGAGTTCTGCTGACAAGAAGGCTTTAGAAGATATAAAGAAAGATATTCAAACAGCTACAGCCAAGCTAAATGATATGGCTGGCAAATTATAAAGGAGGGGTATTATGGGTTTAACTGAAAGTGTAAACAATTTTGATACAAAATTAAATCAAATCACTACAGATATATTTAAAGAAGTTGAAAAAATTACAAGAAATCCTTTGGAAGCCGAACAAAAGAAGTTATCTAATTTAATACCATTTTTAAGAGATGTATATTCAACCATAGCTGCTTTAAAACAATCCGAAAAGGATTTAAAAAAAGAGAAAGATAACCTTCAAGGTGCTATTCGTGAATTTCAAAGTAGAGCAAATGAGATTCGAACATTATTAGAAACTGAAACAGGAGCAAGTTATCCAGTTATTGTAAAGCCGAATGATTTGAATAGAATATATACAGACATATATAACGGAAGTCCTTTTCATGGGTGGAACAAAAAAAATTTAAACTCTGTATGGACTAATGACATATACCCTCAATTATCAAGCACAAGAGGTTGGAGGACTACATTAAATGGATATTATGTTCTTACAGGTGGAAAGTCATATCCTAGTGGCGAACCTGTGATTGTTATAGAAGCTCTAAGCAATCCTACAACAGCAGAGAGCAGTATTCCTTGGGCTTCTAAGAAAGAACTTATGACTATCGAGTAAGCATAACGGAGGTAATTAATGATAGAATTTTTACATACATTTATATTTGATGCGAAAAAAGCTCCAGATGTGTGTTTTCAAACAATAGTAGATGGTAAAATCTCAAAAGATATTCCAACTATCCACGCTGGGGAAACATCAAGAGGAATGAAGGTAATCTTGTCTAACTTTAAGTATGACGAAAACATACAATGTTATGCTTACTTCAAGGTTACTGGCAATGACAAGGTATTGAGAGTCCCACCTCATAATAGAGTTAAAAATACTTTTGACTTCTACTTCCCCACTATGAGTGAGGGGAAATATGAGTGTGAAATAGTGGTATCTCAAGACAAGGCAGTCATATCTTCTGGAGTATTCCAAGGAAAGTGTACGAGGGCTATTCGTTCAGTTTTTTTTAGTGAAATAACTCTTGTTGATAATGCTGAAACAATCATAAATACATATGATAAGTATTCAAAACTATTAAAACAAGAGTTAGACAAACTAAAGAATCTTAACCTTGAAACTCTAAATGAAGATATTCACGCTATTAAAACACAATTTGAAGAATTAAGAAAACATCCATCAGATAAGAATTTTATTTATAGCCAAGATACTCTATCTGATACATGGAATATAGAACATAACCTCAATAAATTTCCATCTGTAACAGTTGTAGATACAGGTGGTAATACAGTTTATGGTGATTGTATCTATACAGATAAAGACAATTTAGTTATTAAATTTAGCCTTCCCGTTTCTGGAAAGGCTTTTTTAAATTAATAAAAACATATAAGGAGATTTAAACAATGAAGATATTAAACAATTTAGATTTAACAGGCAACCAATTGCTTAATGCTGTTCTCCAGCCATTAACTCAAGCACCTCTTGACCCACAAGCAGGACAGGTTTATTACAATCTTACAGACAAGAGAGCTTACATATATACTGGTGCAGTTTGGTTAGCTATGGATGCAAAAGACGCATCTCCTACTGCAGTTAGTATAGTCAACACTATCAATGACGGAACTGCTCTTATTGAGATAAGCAAGATTAAGGATTTAGTGACTAAGCTAAGTGCTACCAATATAGTTGCTACTATCAATGATGGCAATGAGAACATCAACGCAGAAAGAATCAATGGTCTTGCCAATGCTCTTGATGGTGCTAATATCGTATCTAAAATTAATGATGGAACTTCTAAAATCAACATCAATAAGATAGATGGATTAGAAGAAAAGCTAACACCAGATAAGATAGTAGATAGCGTAATAGCTAGTGATAAGACTATACCTACAAATAAGATTACAGGACTAGACATTGCCTTAGCTGGTAAAATTACAGACCAAGAAGCACAAAATAAGGCAAATACAGCCCTACAACAAGCTAAAGAATTTACTACTGCTGAAATCAATAAGTTGATAAATGGTGCTGGCGAAGCTTATGACACTCTTAAAGAATTGGGAGACTTGATACAGTCTAATAAGGGTATAGCAGAAGCTCTAACTACTCAAATAGGAAAGAAAACAGATAAGTTTACTAAGGTTATTGGTGATGGAGCTAATAAAGAATTTACTGTTGAACACAACCTAAATTCACAAGATGTTTTTGTAACAGTTAGGGAAAATGAAGCTCCATTCTCACAAGTATTGGCAGATATTGAATTAACAGATGTTAATAATGTGAAAATCAACTTTGCAAAAGCTCCAGAACAGGATAAGTATAAGGTCATAGTAATTGGATAAGAGGTGAATAGATGAAGGTATTAGGATTAATTGAACAAGATTTAGATATAGTGTCTAAGGAGTATGTAGATAATAAGATTAAAGAAGTTTCCAAAACTGATGATGTTGCCCCAGAAGGATATGTAAAGGTCGACCTTTTTAGCTTATGGGCAGTATACGGATTAAACGAAGGTATCCATAATAGAGTATCTGATGCATTAGGATTTTCAAAACTTCTTCAGAAGTGTATCACAAAAGAAAAAACGCATCTAATATCACCTGATATTGATGTTGAAAAACAGGTTATAACCCCACCAGAGCTTCTTGATATAGTTAAATCCAATCGTATATGCTATATCAGCGAGCGTGACTATTTAGAGGGTGTCTGCTATTATTTTGAGCGTATCAGAGCAGGGGTTAAATCGAATATACTAGTACCGATATTATGGGCTGCTCTTAAAGGAAAAGGGGAAGGACATACTAAAAAAGAACAGATATACGAAGATATATTTGAGTTATTAAAAAATTTTATAGCAGGCGATGGCAAAACACCTATTGGAGATTTAAAAGGCTATTCCGGAGAGCCTTTGTCTAAGGACGAAGCAGGATTATCCCAGTTAATTGAAGAGAATCTAGATATATATGCTAATCCACTGTATCTTAATACTGAAATTGACAATGTAATTGAGGCAATATTGTCTGGTGGTTCTGGAGAATCCAAAAACCCTAATTTAAAAGAACGTGTGGGGTTAGACCTTATTTCTCTTATAATGTTTCTCCCATCAGAAGAACAATGCAAAGCAATGGGAACTACTCTTGGTGAAATTGCTAATATGTTTTTAGGGTCCGCAGTGGATTCAGCGGGCATAAGCATTATAAGTAAACACGAATACACAACCCTTACTATTGAAAAATTGAGCGAAATCGCACTAACAGACCCAGTAGTATATGTTGATAGAGGTATTTTTTTATCTCTGATAGCGGATATAGAAAGTATGACCGCTTCCAGCAATGGGAACACACAGCTTAAAGACTATGTAAAAGTCAATATTCCTACATTATATATGATATTTAGTCTGATAAAAAGAAATCTGCCTAAGAACGCACATTTAGATGTAACTCCAGATGATGAAGTTTCAGCAATATTATATCAGTGTGTAGATAAGGATAAGAAACAAATCAACACAGAGGGAAAAACTATATTAGAACTTGCAAATACTATTCGTGAAGCATATATCCCTAAGTCGCAGTTTGATGAATTAATTACCACAGCAATAACTGAATATTTTATACCTGTCGGCAGGAAAAGGGGATATGAGTTAATGAAAACTCACTATGCTATATACTTATTCACTTTAGGTTATATGAAAAATGCCGAAAGAGAGGGACTTAATCAAAAATTCTTTAAGCTTATAAAAAATGGTTATGATGCCAATGAGTATGAAGCAGGAAAAGTTCTAGCTTCTGATTTTGGATTTACATACGATGAATCTGCCCCAGAGTCAAGTTATAGTGTAGATGCTCTAAGTAAATTTGCCGACAAGCACCCAGAAATATATGTCCCTACTGCATTTACAGAATATGTTAAGGGTACTGCTGGTAGCACTGCAGATATAGCATCAGTCATAATGACTATGGGTCAATATCTTGAAATCCATAAAAATGACCCTAAGATAAAGATTGTGACTCCAAATGAATATAAGATAAATCGTAAAGACCCTGATACTCTATATATCGTAAAGGAGAATTAATATGATTCAAGATGTCAAAGATATTAAAATAGGAGAAGCACAAGTCATTGAAGTCTATCTAGGTAGTGAACTTGTCTGGAAACTAGGTGGGGTCGATAGAGAGTGTTCAGGAGTCATATATACCAGTAATTCATTTGACAGGGTTTATGGTGATGGACGTAGAGCATTTGATATGATTGAAAAGGTAGTCCTTAAAGATAAGGGTCAAGGTAAATTTGATATAGACATTTACACTAAACCCTATGTCCAGAATCCATACACTGTCATTTATATAGAAGCTATCAAGCCTGTATTTGGAGGTATTGAAGCTGTATCATATGAAAGACAAAAGCTTACAAACGCAAAATTTAGCTTTAAAGATGTAGGTTTTACTTCTTATGGTGATACTAAGGAGCTAAAAAATGTATTATATACTTCATTCTACATAACAGATGCTATAACAGATAGAAATCGTGCAGGATACCGAAAGAGAACAAGCTCTGACAACAGCTTTAAGATTTTGGCAATAGGAGATAAAAAGTAATAATAAACAATAGATAAAGGAGAGTAAATAAAATGACTGTTTTAGATATATTTATTTTTTTAAAGGAGTGTGTTAAAACACCAGAAGGAAAAGTTCTTTACTTATTAGCAATAATCTCAATAGCAATGGTTATAGACTTTATAACAGGCACAATA
>ERZ773196.171-NODE-171-length-41702-cov-6.408337_pt1 | contig 41702 bp, 32 predicted proteins | sample MGYA00581009_ERZ773196 | MGnify/ENA primary metagenome ERZ773196 (study PRJEB29015, sample SAMEA2738162) | human oral metagenome | biome: human oral; feature: human-associated habitat; material: saliva | place: China | collected 2243 ... | reverse complement strand
TGGCGCGTAATCTTCCCAAGCGCATGTATTGGCGGCTGCTGATTCCGTGGGTGGTGCAGGCAGTTGATTACGCGACGGCGACCGCTCGTGCTTTGCGGGCACGACACGTGGACGAGCTGAAATAGCGCAGATACGCGAAAGGGGCGGGGTGAACCGTAAAGTTCACCCCGCCCCTTCGCTGTGCCTCGCCTAGCTTAGGCTGGTTTAGGGCGTTTCAATGAGGAGCGCCGCCGGGAGCTGCTCCCACCACAGGTACCAGTCGTGCTGGCCGTAGAGCGCCTCCACGAGCTTGTCGAAGCCGCGGTAGACACGCACCGGCATCGCCGAGGAAACCATCGTATGCTCAACCGCCAGGATCTCTGCGTCGCGGCGGGTCGTGACCGGTACAGGCGTGTAGAACTCGATAAAGTCCGAGGCAATAACAGCCGGGTAGGCGTCATCGCGTTCAAACCAGTAGCGGGCAATGGACATCATCGCCTCGGGGCTGGGGCTGGAGTCCCACCCACCGAAAGGCAGGTAGGCGAACACCCCGGAAGCATCCCACAGCGGCAGGTCCATGATGAGCAGTTCCGCGGCGCCGTCAATGTCGGTGGCTTTGACCTTCTCATTGATAATGCCTGCGGTCAGTTCGAAGGGGTACTCCGCTTTCAGCGGCATAGCGATATCGTCTTCACCGAGTTCGCCGTTTTCCATGAGGAGGCGGTAGGTCTGCAGGTAGGTGCTCTCGTTCAGGTGCCGGAACGCCTCGTGCGCGGCAACTTCTACACCGACTTGATCCAGGTAACGATGCTGGTCGGTGATGAGGTCGTGTGCGTACCGCTCGACGGTGTCGGCGGTGATGTTCTGCACGGGCGTTGAAGTACGCAGGGAGACGTTATTCTCAATGGTTCCGAGCAGGGTCGGGTCGAGGGCAACCACGATGGGGGTTGTTCCCCGGTTCTTGCCCTCGTAAAGGTGTTCGAGGTATCGCCGGTTAAGTTCGGCTCGTGGGGCGCCGTGGCGGATTCGCTCGTGTGGGTAGGGATACAAAGCGACGAAGCGCTCGTAGAGCTCTGCCATGGTGTTCTCCGATGTTTGGTTGCCCCCAGTTTATCGCGTATTTTCGCGCAAAAATACGGGTTTTTGAAGGTTTTAGCAGGGCACGGAGGGCGCGCGATTTTTTCGTTTGATGAGTGTGTATCGGTGTGTGCTAAACACGCTTAAACTGCCTTAGTGTTGGGCGGTTTGTGAACCTGTTTTCGCCAGAAAAAGACAGAAATTTTTTGCCACCATATGAGATTTTGGGCGGGTTACGCTGGGCGGCGCCAAAGGGTGCGGCGGACACTTTCGCGGAGGGGCGGGCGCCTCCTGAATGTCTGTTACCAACCGCAGATACACGGCAGAAAGGGCACCAAACCCACAATTTCAGAAGGAAAAACACTCAGTATTCTTCTTCGGCGCGTCATATTTGACGTATTAGGGGTTTTTTGGGCGAGTTCCGTCACCGCCACGTAGCTGCTGGAGTAAAGTGTTGGTACCAGCTACCACCCGTGCCGCGTTGGTACGGAAAACGCCGCTGGGACCATCAACTCGCAGGAGTTCAAACCAACGGAGGTTCTCATGTCGAATAACTACTACAAAGAGATGGTTCGCCTGGCAGACAGCATCGCTGATAAGGCGCATGAGGGGCAGACTGACCGTAACGGCTGGCCCTATATCTCCCACCCTCGCCGTGTGGCTCTTGGGGTGCGTAAGCTTGCTAGTGAGTTGGCTGCCGCAACTCACCCCGATATCTCTTTGGAGGAGCTGAAGGCTGAAGCGCAGATTGTGGCGCTGCTGCATGACACGGTGGAGGATACCGGCGTTTCTCTCGCTTTCTTGGCACGTCATTTCTCGGCGCGTATTGTGGATGCGATTGAGGCTTTGACCCGCCGCCCGGGTGAGTCGCGTGAGTCGTATCTGAGCCGGGTGCGTGTGAATGATTTGGCTCGTCTGGTGAAGCTTGCCGATATTGCGGATAATACTGACCCGCAGCGTTTGGCGCTTCTGGAGGAACCGACTCGTACCTGCCTCATGATTAAGTATGAGCACTCGCTGAAGCTGCTGCACCTGAACGACTAGGTTCAAAGCTGACCATATAGAAGCCGCCCGGTATGGAATGTGTTCCATGCCGGGCGGCTCTTTGTGCTTTCTGTGAGTAGAAGCTGAGCCTATCGTTTAAGCTCTATAATCTGTAACTCATTTTCATCCTGGTTGCTCGTATCAAAGCGGTATTCCTTCTTAGAGAAGATCCTCCATAGATGGGTTGGAATCAGGATTAGGCTCTTCCACCCACAGGTCGGTAAGAACTAAGTCGTTGCTATGGGGTCTCGGTTCCAATTCGTTCCAGTCTATTAGAGCCAATACAGGGAAAGAGAAATCTGCACCAGTAATGACACATTCCCCTTTACCCAAAGACGGAATCGCTTCAAAGGAGGCATGATCCAGAGTTGATGTTGTTCTTCCAACTATCTGTAAATCAAGCTCGTTAACGAGTCGATGAATAAAAAAGTTATGTATCTGGTAGACAATTGAAGGCAATATATCCGCAGGGCGCTGACTAGAAAGAGTTACGTAAAAACCAAACTTCCTACCTTCTTTAACGATTTCTTCAAAGGCATCGAGGCAATAATCTTTTCCGCGATTTTCCAGTTCACCCGAATTAGCATTTAGAATATTATGTGCTTCATCAATAATAAGGTGAGTTGTTGAACCATTACCTTTTTTATCCTTTTGTTCAGCGTACATAATTTTTGCAACCAACGCAGGTATCATACGTTTAGTGTTCTGATTTGCACTCGACAAATCTACAATGTTGAGATTATTGAAATTTTGAAGACTTTGTTCACCCACAGAGACGACTTTATCTAAATCCTTTAAAGCTACACCTATTCTTTTCATAAGAGGATCAAGATATTCTTTTTGTACGTCCCCCCAAGCCGTATTATATATATAGGAGAACCTAAGGATAAACCCTAATCGACTCAAAGGTGGTGAATTTTTCAGGGCCTGCTCCAAGACTGGCAAAAGGGATTTTTCTAATTCATGATTAACAAATTCACTTAAATCCAGACCGTCACATATCATCCTCTCGGAATCAAACCCCTTGGGGTAATCTGCATGAAATCCTGGATTGCCATTGTAATAATAACTACCGGCCCCTTGCGAGGAAACCATCGAAAAAAACGAACTATAAAAATTCCATGAAGGTCCATTTTTCTCAACAAACTCTTTATATAAATCAACCCATTCACTATATGCCTCACTATGAGCAGTGAGCTGCGTAGTTAAAATCTTCTTATACGTTCTAAGTATAGACTTTGCCAAACGACCCCAATCTCCTCTTTTCTTATTATAATGATTAAGTGTGCTATTTATAAATGAAACCTGATTTTCAGAACGCGCACCAAAGAGCATAGACAGAATTTCTGCATCAGACAAATAAGTCTCACTCAAAGGAATTCTATTTAAATTACCCGATCTTGCAGATAATTTAAACACACTCTTTTTTTCAAAAGAAACACCAAAGGAATCATCATGCGAATATTCCCCATTGAAATCAATAACAATAAATTTTGAATTTTCTAGCGCACCTTTCCCATATTTTTTAAATAGATTGAAATATAGGCGATGCAAAGTGTTTGATTTGCCACTACCAGAATTCCCAAATATACCGATATGAGAGCCAAAAACGCGACTAATTGGAATATTAACTTCCTGATTTCCAAGAAGGTCACCTCCAACACGTAGTACAGGAGTTCCATCACCCAATGAATACATTGCAGAATAGTCATTATGGGTAATGCATGCTACTTTATTGCCAACCATGGGGACATAACGAGACGTAACATTAAACCTCCCATCCTTAATAGTTCCCACACTCTTTGTTTTAATGATCCTATTAATAGAATCCTTAGAGTATCTATTGTCAAACTCTTTACTGCCGACAGGGTTTTGCTGGTCAATAATTTTTTCTGATATCACTTTTGCAACAATTCTAACATTCCCTTGAAGAATCGACACAAAAGAACCAACCTTGGGACCAGGAAGAATCTGACCATCCCATAAAATATTAGACCCATTGACCATTTCATACATAGCTATCTCTGCAATATTTGATTCCACAGAGACAACAATTCCAATATGCTTATCCATCTCACTTGACTCCAAAGCGAAAAATTCTAGTTACAGCATCCAGTGTTAAATGTTCACTATCTGCAATCGAATTACTATCAGACCGAATATCCCTTGGCCAAATAAATTTCAGATTTTTTGGATATTCAGATGGCTCATATCCTAGATTCCTAATAATATTTCCCTCAGTTCTATCTGAGTAGCAAAAAATATACGCTTTTAGTTCTTTATTTCTAAGTGCTCGCTGCATCATTTTAGATATATGCTTATCTTGAAATGAAAATCCAACAACGAACAAAACTGACTGGGGTTTATCTAATTCAGTTTGAAAAATCCTAAGGGTGTCATGAAAATAGTTCTCCGCAAATGTATTTCGTGATTCATGACCATCGGGCTTAACAATAACGGGGCCATCCACAACTTCTGCCTTAATTTCTATCTCATCATTATCTGTTTTTTTCCAATTAACTGAGCCATGTGGCTTAATCAATGAAACACTAGGAATTTCGTCAATAAAATTATTGGAGGGCCCCCTATAGGAAACAGTTCGATTAAAATTTAAATTATCCAAAATTCTCTCAAAATACCCTCGAGAACCATCATTGACAACAAATGTTTCAGATTTTGATACTTTATCAAGAGCGCCTTCAAGAAATAAATCATAATTAGTCGTAAAGATATTTACATTTTTGGGAATCTGGCGCGAGTTCATTCTGTTCATGAGACTAACGATTTCCCGAACAAATGCGGTATAGCTCCTAGAAACCAGTTTTACACTATCCAAGTCCCCCCTGTCTTCCTCTGAGCGACCCAAAATAATTTCACTTACTCGAATGACATCTTTTAAAAGTAATTCATTGCCATATTCTTCGCAGGTTTTGCAATGTGCGCCTCCTGCAGATTCATTAGGTGTCTCATGGTCATTGTTTTCTCTGGCTTTTTCCCAATACGTATTCATCGTGCCAATCGCACCCGATGAACATCCTGAGCCAATCAGAAAATTCACATTCTTGCTGACCGCAACCTCGCGGATCTCTTCCAGAATATGCATATCCCCTCCTATGGAAATATGGTTAACAATATCCTTCTCAATATAGCTTCATCATGGTGAACGGTCAAAGCCCTCTAAAGCACAAAAATACCCGCCCGGTGCCGAAGGCTTACACCTTCCGCACCGGGCGGGTACTTATCTGCGAGTCAGGAGCTTAGATGTTGAAGCCCAGCGCGCGCATCATATCGCGGCCGTCCTCAGTAATACGCTCCGGGCCCCACGGCGGCATCCAAACCCAGTTCACACGCCAAGAATCAACCAGGTTATCCAGGTTGCTCTGAACCTGCTCCTCAATAACCTCCTGCAGCGGGCACGCCGCAGTGGTCAGAGTCAGGTCCAGAATGAGGGTTCCATCCTCATCCCAGCGCAGACCGTAGAGCAGACCGAGGTCAACAATATTGACGCCAAGCTCCGGGTCAATGACCTCCTTGAGGGCTTCCTCAATCTCTTCCTGAGGAACACGACCCTGCACAGTCTCAGTCATAGTTCTATCTTTCTGTCAGAATCCGGTAAGGAGAAGAAGCTTACTTCTTACCCACGTAAGCTACGTAGCCCTCTTCTTCCAGGCGGTCAGCCAGCTCGGGGCCGCCCTGGTCAACCATCTTGCCGTCCACGAACACGTGCACGAACTGCGGCTTGATGTAGCGCAGGATGCGGGTGTAGTGGGTAATCAGCATGACGCCCATGTTGTTCTCGTCGTGTGCACGGTTCACGCCCTCAGACACGATCTTCAGTGCGTCAACGTCCAGACCGGAGTCGGTCTCATCCAGGATGCCGAACTTGGGCTTGAGCAGCTCCAGCTGAAGGATCTCGTGGCGCTTCTTCTCACCACCGGAGAAGCCCTCGTTCACGTTACGTGCGATGAACGCGGGGTCAATCTCCAGGTTCTTCATAGCTTCCTTAACGTCCTTGGTCCAGGTACGCAGGGAGGGAGCCTGACCGTCCACAGCGGTCTTAGCGGAACGCAGGAAGTTGGACATGGTCACACCGGGGATCTCAACCGGGTACTGCATAGCCAGGAACAGGCCTGCGCGTGCACGCTCGTCCACGCTCATCTCGGTGATGTCCTCACCGTCGAGCAGGATCTGACCGGAGTCAACCTGGTACTTGGGGTGGCCAGCAATGGTGGAAGCCAGAGTGGACTTACCGGAACCGTTCGGGCCCATGATTGCGTGAATCTCGCCCGAGTTGATGGTCAGGTTAACGCCCTTCAGGATGGGCTTGGTGGTTTCGTCGTCGAGGATAACCGAGACGTGAAGGTCCTTGATTTCAAGAGTAGACATTGATTTCTCCTGGTAAAGCTTAGTTGTTGCTGAGGGCGAGCTCTGCCTCAAGGGCCTCGGTGAGCTGCTCTTCAAGTTCGGGAACACGAATCTGCTGAATGATCTCGTTCAGGAAGCCGCGCACGACCAGACGGCGTGCCTCAGCCTCCGGAATACCGCGAGCCTGCAGGTACCACAGGTGCTGCTCATCGAGCTGGCCGGTGGTGGATGCGTGGCCGGCGCCCTCAATCAGGCCGGTCTCAATCTCCAGGTTCGGCACGGAGTCGGCGCGGGGGCCAACTTCCAGCAGCAGGTTACGGTTCAGCTCGTAGGTGTCGGTGCCTTCTGCATCCTTACCAATCAGAACATCACCAACCCATACGGAGTGCGCACCCTTACCCTGCAGCGCGCCCTTGTAGGTCACGCGGGACTTGCAGTTGGGTACGGAGTGGTCCACGAACAGGCGGGACTCAATGTGCTGGCCAGCGTCTACGAAGTACAGGCCGTACATTTCAGTCTCAGCGCCGGGAGCGGTGAACTTGGTGGAGGGGGTCACGCGCACCAGGTCGCCGCCGAGGGACACTACAACGTGCTTGAAGCGTGCGTTGCGGCCCAGCTTTGCGTACTGTGCGGAGGCATGGATTGCGTCGTCAGCCCACTGCTGCACGGAAACAACGTTCAGCTCAGCCTCGTCGTTCACCACAAACTCAACGTTCTGTGCCAGGACGGTGGAGCCGGTGTGGCGCAGAACCACGACAGCCTTCGAGAAGGGCTTAGCCTCAATCACGATGTGCTGTGCGGCAGGCTCGTTGCCGGTGCCGGTGATGTCGATTTCCACGTGCTCAGCCAGTTCAGCTTCGGCGGGGATGGTCACCACGGTTGCTTCGGTGAAGCTGGACCACGCGTTCGCTGCCACACGGTCCTCGGGGATACCTGCGGAGCCGATGCGTGCATCCTCGCGGGAGACGGTCTCAACCTGAACCTGCTCGGGTGCAGTAATCTGCGGTGCCGGTGCGGTGCCGGTCAGCTTCTCCAGGTGCAGGCCGCCCAGACGCTTCAGCGGGGTGAAGCGCCAGTCCTCTTCACGACCGGTCAGGGGTGCGAAGTCCTCCACGTTGTAGGAGGTCTTACGCTCTGCACGGGATGCTTCGAGTACCTTCTGGACGTTGTTCGGGTTGGAGCCCTGGTGGTGTGCCTCGGTGGCGCGCAGCAGGGTGTCATCGTGGGCGAACTCGGTGGCGAGCTTCTCGCCCTCCTGGTCCATGCCGGGGATGATCGGGGAGTGGTAACCCAGGGTTTCTTCGTTGGTCGGCATTAGCCCACAGATCCTTCCATCTGAAGTTCGATCAGGCGGTTCAGTTCGAGTGCGTACTCCATCGGCAGCTCACGTGCGATGGGCTCAACGAAGCCGCGGACAATCATTGCCATTGCTTCTTCTTCGCTCAGGCCGCGCTGCATCAGGTAGAACAGCTGGTCCTCGGAGACGCGGGAAACGGTCGCCTCGTGACCCATGGTCACATCGTCCTCGCGGACATCCACGTAGGGGTAGGTGTCGGAGCGGGAGATGGTGTCCACCAGCAGTGCGTCACAAACCACGGAGGACTTGGAGTGCTTAGCGCCCTCACGAACCTGAACCAGGCCGCGGTATGCGCTGCGGCCGCCGTTACGTGCCACGGACTTGGACACGATGGTCGAGGAGGTGTTCGGTGCAATGTGAACCATCTTCGAGCCGGTGTCCTGGTGCTGACCCTCACCCGCGAATGCGATGGACAGGGTCTCACCCTTAGCGTGCTCGCCGACCATGTAAACAGCCGGGTACTTCTGGGTGACCTTCGAACCGATGTTGCCGTCCACCCATTCCATGGTGGCACCCTCGTGCGCAACCGCACGCTTGGTCACCAGGTTGTAGACATTGTTCGACCAGTTCTGGATGGTGGTGTAGCGAACGCGTGCGTTCTTCTTCAGCACAATCTCAACCACTGCGGAGTGCAGGGAGTCGGACTTGTAGATGGGGGCGGTGCAGCCCTCAATGTAGTGAACGTAGGAGTCTTCGTCCGCAATAATCAGGGTGCGTTCGAACTGGCCCATGTTCTCGGTGTTAATGCGGAAGTACGCCTGTAGCGGGATCTCCACGTGAACTCCCGGGGGAACGTACACGAAGGAGCCACCGGACCATACGGCGGTGTTCAGTGCGGAGAACTTGTTGTCACCAATCGGAATGATGGAGCCGAAGTATTCCTTGAACAGTTCGGGGTATTCGCGCAGACCGGTGTCGGTGTCGACGAAAATCACGCCCTGCTTCTCCAGGTCCTCACGGATCTGGTGGTACACGACCTCAGACTCGTACTGTGCAGCCACACCCGCGACGAGGGAGTTACGCTCCGCCTCGGGAATGCCCAGGCGCTCGTAGGTGGTGCGGATGTCCTCGGGCAGCTCCTCCCAAGAAGCCGCCTGACCCTCGGTCGAACGCACGAAGTACTTGATGTTGTCGAAGTCGATTTCGGAAAGATCCGCACCCCAGGTGGGCATGGGCTTACGCTCGAAGAACTTCAGCGCCTTCAGACGCATGTCCAGCATCCACTGGGGTTCGTTCTTCTTTGCAGAGATGTCGCGCACGACGTCCTCATCCAGGCCGCGCTTTGCTACCTGGCCTGCTTCGTCGGAGTCTGCCCAACCGTACTCGTAGTTGCCAATGCCCTCGAGTTCGGGGTTCATCTCCAGGATCTCTGAAATGACGGTGTCGTTGGCGTTCTGCCCAACTTTCTCAGTCATTACGGCCTTTCTTCGATGGTTATTACATTTCTCGCCGCCACCTGCCGGTTGCAGGCGCGGTAGTTGAGGGGGCTGATGCCGCGCTCAACCACGATGCGTGATGCGGTGTACGCGGTGTGCTTGCGGTGTACACACCGTGGTTGCGGGCGGATTTCAGCGTGCGGCTCGCACCCTTGACGGGTTCATCGGGGTGTGCCGCTGGGTACTGCGGTGATCGTTACGCGGAAGGTTCCTCCGAAGGTTTCCCTGCGGATTCTTCTGCGTTCTTCTCACTCTCGGCGGTGACGCGGTTCAGGGGCACGTGCGTGGTACACACGTGAGCACCCGAAGCCATGGTTGAAAGCCTACGGACATCAACGCCGAGCAGGTCAGAAATAATCCCGGTTTCCTGCTCGCAGAACACTTGGAAGTCTCCAGCGAGGTCGCGTACCGGGCAGTGACCCTGACAGAGCTGAATACTTGCCAGGAAATGCTCGGGAACAGTTCGTCCTGCAGGAGGAGCGGTGACCTGAGCGGTCGCCACGAAACCGTCCTTGCTCATTGCCTCTGCGAGCGCCTGCGCTCTGGCTGCCACGTCATCACCGGCGGCTTCTACGACGGGTCGGTAGCGGGCTTCCATTTCTGCGGCGCGGGCGGAGGCGAAAGCTTCGAGGGCTTCCTGGCCGACCGTGTCGCGGAGCATTTGCAGGGCTTCGCGGGCGATGATGAGGTAGTCGTTGCCGAGGCGTTCGTGGCCCTGGGGGGCGATCACGTAGCGGCGGGCGGGTCGTCCGGCTCCGGCGCCGTGCTTTTTGATGGGCGCGACCTCGATCATGTTGTTGGATTCGAGGGCGTCGAGGTGGCGGCGTACCGCTGCGGGGGTGAGGCTGAGGAGTTCACCGAGGGTTGCTGCGGATACGGGGCCGTTGTTGAGGACTTCACGCAGGACGCGGTCCCTGGTGCGTTCTTCTGCCTCGGCTTTGCGCTTGGATGTGCGTGCCGCGGAGGACTTTGTACTGGAAGCACCAGTAGAGCCCGAGGCGGCGGTTCGGGTGCCGTTTCGGGTCTGCGCCTCGTTCGTTGAGACGCGCTGAGGGGTCTTATTCACGGAATACACAAATAAAGTATGTCCTAATTAGTTTTTCTTTGGCTAGTTAGGTACCCCTACTTGCTAACTTTTCTACCTTAGGGTGAACTTTTAAGTCGTAACAAGTGTGCCTTAAACGTGAGTTAGGGCATAAGATGAAGGGGGCACACACGCTCATTCATCGAAAAAATCGAAAGTGACTGTCTATGGAGACCACCACCGCGGGCCAGCAGAACCACCCCGGGCGTGCATCCGCCGCGCAAACGGCACACGCTGAGCACCACACGGAGCCCAGCGCCTCCCCCACCGCACGACGACGCATCATCACCGAAGAACCGGCGCTCAGCATTAAAGACCTCATCAAAGAGTTCAAACCCTCACGCGCCTTCCGCACCAAATACCCCGAACGGCTCACCGCCAGCGGGCTCTACCGCGCCGTCAACAAGGTCAACCTGCGCGTCTTCCCCGGTGAGGTGGTTGTCCTCCTCGGAGCCAACGGCGCCGGCAAAACCACGACCCTCGCCTGCGCGCAGGGTCTACTCAAACCCACCCGCGGTACCGTGCGCCTCCTCGGAGAAAACCCGCTACAGGCGGACCCGGAGCTGCGCGCCAAGGTCGGCATTATGCTCCAGGACGGCGGCCTACCCAACGCCATGCACCCCATCCCGCTGCTGGAACACATCTCCACCATGTACACCGACCCGTACCCGGTCGAAGAGCTGGCAGAACGCCTGGGCATTGATGCCTTCAACGGCACCACCATTCGCCGCCTCTCGGGGGGTCAGAAGCAGCGCGTCTCCCTCGCCGCCGCCCTCATCGGCCGCCCGGACGTGCTCTTTCTCGACGAACCCTCCGCAGGCCTGGATCCGCAATCCCGCAACGTCGTCTTCGACATCATTCGTGAACAGCGTGAACTCGGCACCGCGATTGTGCTCACCACGCACCTGATTGACGACGCGCAGAAGCTCGCCGATTACGTCTACATCATTGAAAACGGCACCACCGTTCAGGAAGGTACCGTCTCCGAGCTCATCGCCAGCGACGGCACGAACCGCCTGCAGTACAGCCTGAACGCACCCACCCCCACCCGTGAGCAACTGCTGCCCGCGCATCTGCGTGCCGGTGTGGAGCTCATCGAGAAGGTGCCCTACACCCCGGCTCGTGACGGCGCCCCCTCCGTGCCCGGCGAGTATGAGTTGGTCGGCGCGCTACGCCCCGAGCACCTGGCGGCATTCACCGCGGCACTCGCCGAGCATTACCTCATGCCGATTTCTCTGACCATGGAACCGAAGACCCTTGAGGATGTCTTCCTCGACATTTCAGGACGTGATATCCGATGAGCAACACCGCACGCACCAACAACCGGGCCGCAGAAAACACTGCCGAAAACGCTGCTGAAAACCTTGTAAAAGAGAACCGAGCGGAAGGGAACCGTATGGAAGAACGCGCCGCGAACACCCGCCCCAAGGTCTCTTCTATTGACGAAGACGAGGAGTACATTCCCCCGCGCGCGAACTACCCGCTCGTGCGCGTGATTGAGCAGGGCCGCTACGAAACCATGGCGATGCTACGCAACGGCGAGCAGCTGATGCTCAACATTATTTTTCCCGTCATGGCGCTTATTGCCCTGCGCTTCACCGGCCTGATTGATGAATACGCTAACTCGGTCGGTGTCTCCCGCATGGATGCGGCGGTCCCCGGCGTTCTAGCGCTCTGCGTGATTTCTACGGCGCTGTCCGGTCAGGGCATTGCCACCGGTTTTGATCGCCGCTACGGCGTGCTGCGATTCCTGGCGACCACTCCCCTGGGCCGTAACGGCCTGATCATGGGCAAGTGCATTGCGGTGCTGGTAGTCGTGGCAATTCAGTTCACGCTGGTGGCGGTGCTCGGATACGGTCTGGGGTGGCGCCCGGACGCTATCGCCGTCTCGCGCTCCATCATCACGATGATTATGGGTGCTGGCGCATTTACGGCGCTGGGTCTGCTCATTGCCGGTACGGTGCGCGCGGAGGCGACCCTCGCCATCGTGAATATCGCCTGGGTGATTCTTGCCGGTGCCGGAGGCGTGGTATTCCCGCTGAAGTCCTTCCCCGACTGGTACGCCGCAGTTGTGGCGTGGTCACCCTCGGCGGCTCTGGGCGACGCGCTGCGCGGCAACTTCATTCAGCATCAGTGGCTTGCCGACCCGCACTGGGTCATCATCGTGTGGACCGTGGTCATTGGGTTTATTGCCTCGCGCAAGTTCAAGTGGTCCGACTAGTAGCGACCTAACTAGAAGCGACCCAGATAGAAGTATCCCAGCTAGAGGCGACCTGATTGTCCCTGATGGTCACATGAAGGTCACAGCCGCAGGTAAAAAAGGCACCGGCAAAAGGGCACAGGTTAAGCCGCAGGATAAAAGGCGGGCGCCGGATATGTTCCGACATATCCGGCGCCCATTTATTTAACACAAACTTTTAGCCTCAACCGCACACAGAATGTACGGTCTGAGACTAAAAGATAGCACCCCCTCCAGAACCTTATATCTCGCCACCACAGCAAGATAGTCATCAGTTTCCGCGCGGAGGAGGGGCTTCAATCACCGAGATGCAGACCGACCCAACCACTGTTTCGGTCTGCAACCTTCCTGCTCAACCTTAACATGAGCTTCACCACTTACACAAAAATTGTTACATTACTGAACAATATTCAGCCACGAGCTCAGCAATACCACCCAAAAGTACGCACTCAACGCCCGAAGAGACCAGTCAACAGAGGCATAACAGCCCGTATCACCTGTGCGTATCACCCTGTGAATGTCTGCGGCCCCACACCGGATACTGCCGTTTAGTGAACTATCCTGTTAAAACGAAAGGGTCGAAACAAACCTCCCGGCTCCCCGCACCTACCCTGGTACTTACCGGGGCATCTACCGGGCACTTACCCGAGTACCTACGCAGGTACCCATCGGCGCGGGAATATGCACCCCCGAAGGCACGTTACACCCGACGGACAGCGCGCTAGCACAAGCCTGCTGGCGCATCCACTCACGTTGTGAAAGGACACCCACGTGGCAGAGAACTTCCAGTGGACAGAAACCGACCAGCGCGCCGTAGATACCGCACGTATCCTCGCCGCAGACGCCGTAGAAAAGGTCGGATCCGGTCACCCCGGCACCGCAATGAGCCTGGCGCCGGTCGCCTACCTGCTCTTCCAGAAGGTCATGAACCAGGATCCCTCCAACGACCGCTGGGAAGGCCGTGACCGCTTCATCCTCTCCCCCGGCCACACCTCCCTCACCCTGTACACTCAGCTGTTCCTCGGCGGCTACGGCCTCGAAATGAAGGACCTGGAAGCCCTGCGCACCTGGGGTGCCCTCACCCCCGGCCACCCCGAATACAAGCACACCAAGGGTGTAGAAATCACCACCGGCCCGCTCGGCCAGGGCCTGGCATCCGCTGTTGGCTTCGCCTACGCACAGCGCCGTATGCGCGGCATGTTCGACCCCGAAGCAGCACCGGGCACCTCCCCCTTCGACCACCACGTCTACGTCATCGCCTCCGAGGGTGACGTGCAGGAAGGTGTCACCGCCGAGGCGTGCGCGCTCGCAGGTCACCAGGAGCTCGGCAACCTGATCGTCGTCTGGGACCGCAACCACATCTCCATTGAGGAAGACACCGACGTTGCCTTCACCGAGGACGTAGCAAAGCGCTACGAGTCCTACGGCTGGGATGTTCAGCGCGTGGACTGGACCCGCACCGGCGACTACGTTGAGGACGTCGCAGAACTGTACGCCGCTATTGAGCGTGCGAAGGCTGTCACCGACAAGCCCTCTTTCATTGAGCTGCGCACCATCATCGGCTACCCCGCCCCCACCAAGCAGAACACCGGCGCAGTGCACGGCTCCAAGCTCGGCGCCGATGAGGTTGCCGCAACCAAGGAACTGCTCGGCTTCGACCCCGCCAAGAGCTTCTTCATCGAGGAGAACGTCCTGGCACACACCCGCCAGCTCGTTGAGCGCGGCGCAGCGGCACACAAGGCATGGGACGAGAAGTTCGAGGCATGGGCTAAGGCAAACCCCGAGCGCGCCGAACTGTACAAGCGCCTCGTTGCAGGCGAACTGCCCGCAGACTACAAGGCTGCTTTCCCCGTGTTCGAGGCTAGCACCTCCGTGGCAACCCGCGCGGCATCCGGCACCGTCATCAACGCTATCGCTGACACCTTCCCCGAACTGTGGGGCGGCTCCGCTGACCTCGCCGGTTCGAACCTGACCACCATCAAGGGCGCAGATTCCTTCAACCCGGCATCGCGCAGCACCGAAGACTGGACCGCCAACCCCTACGGCCGCGTGCTGCACTTCGGTATTCGCGAGCAGGCTGCCGCAGCCATCGTCAACGGCATCGTGCTCTCCTCCCCCACCCGCGCGTTCTCGGGCACCTTCTTCGTGTTCTCCGACTACCAGCGCCCGGCTGTTCGCCTCTCCGCGCTGATGGGCGTTCCCGCAGTGTACGTGTGGACCCACGACTCCATCGGCGTGGGCGAGGACGGCCCCACCCACCAGCCGATTGAGCACCTCTCCTCCCTGCGCGCTATCCCCGGCTTCGACGTGGTTCGCCCCGCGGATGCTAACGAAACCGCCGTCGCATGGCGCACCATCCTGGAGAAGTCCGACCGCCCCGCAGGCCTCGTGCTCTCCCGCCAGAACCTGCCCGTTTGGGCTCGTGAAGACGTGCACGCAGACGCTGAGGGTGAGAAGTTCGCTTCCGCTGAGGGCACCGCACGCGGCGGCTACATCATGGCTGACACCGAGGGCACCCCGGACGTCATCCTGATCGCTACCGGTTCCGAGGTCGAGCTCGCTGTTCAGGCTCGCGCAACCCTCGCAGAGCAGGGCATCGCCGCTCGCGTGGTTTCCATGCCTTCGCGCGAGTGGTTCGCTGAGCAGGACGCAGAGTACCGCGAGTCGGTCCTGCCCTCCTCGGTTGCAGCCCGCGTCTCCGTCGAGGCTGGCCTGGCTATGAGCTGGTACGACCTGCTCGGCACCGCCGGCCGCGCCGTGTCCATCGAGCACTTCGGTGCATCCGCCGATGCGAAGACCCTGTACCGCGAATTCGGTATCACCGCGGAGGCTGTCGTGGCTGCCGCTAAGGAATCCATCGACGCCGCTAAGTAAGCGATAACAACGCCGCAGTAAACAACGTTGCGGTAACTGCCGCGCACACTGCGCTCCCCCTGTACGGGCTGTACGGGTGGGGGTGCAGGCGCAACGGGTAGGCTCCGGCTGACCACTCAGCCGGAGCCTCCCGCCGCCCAGTAGATTTCACTGATATCTCAATTTCATTTCGACATTTTCAATTTCGACAAAGAATCGAAGGTTTTCACATGTCTGAGTCCACTCAGAAGCTTTCCGACGCCGGTGTCTCCATCTGGCTTGACGACCTCTCCCGTGAGCGTCTGACCAGCGGCAACCTCGCCGAACTCATCAAGACCCACAACGTCGTCGGTGTGACCACCAACCCCACCATCTTCGCTGGTGCGCTCTCCAAGGGTGCCGCATACGCTGAGCAGATGCGCGAACTTGCCGCCGCCGGCGCAAGCGTTGAAGAGGCAGTCTTCGCCGCAACCTGCGACGACGTACGCAACGCCTGCGACGTGTTCGCACCCGTCTACAAGGCATCCAATGGTTTTGACGGCCGCGTCTCCATCGAGGTTGATCCCCGCCTGGCACGCGATGCTGAGGGTACCGCCAAGATGGCGCGTGAACTCTACGAGCGCGTGGGCCGCGAAAACGTCATGATCAAGATCCCCGCAACCCAGGAAGGTCTGCGCCCCATCGCAGAGACCCTGGCTGCTGGCATCAGTGTGAACGTGACCCTGATCTTCTCCCTGACCCGCTACCGCGAGGTCATCAACGCCTACATGCTCGGCCTGGAACAGGCGCTGGAGAACGGTAAGGACCTGTCCACCATCCACTCGGTCGCATCCTTCTTCGTCTCCCGCGTAGACACCGAAATCGATGCGCGCCTCGAAGCTGCCGGCGGCGACGCTGTACAGCTCAAGGGCAAGGCAGGCCTGGCGAACGCACGCCTCGCCTACGAGGTGTTCGAGGAAATGTTCTCCTCCCAGCGTTGGGCACGTCTGGAAGCACACGGCGCAAACGTACAGCGCCCGCTGTGGGCATCCACCGGCGTGAAGGACCCCTCACTGCCGGACACCCTGTACGTCACCGGCCTGGTTGCCCCCAACACCGTGAACACCATGCCCGAGGCAACCCTGAACGCTGTTGCCGACCACGGCGAAATCACCGGCAACACCATCGTTCCGAACTACTCCGAAGCGAACAAGGTTCTGGACGCTATCTCCGTTCACGTCTCCTACCCGGAGGTCGTGGAGAAGCTTGAGGTTGAGGGCCTGTCCAAGTTCGACGTCTCCTGGGAAGAACTGCTGCAGACCGTGCGTGAGGCACTCGAGCAGGCTAAGTAGCCGCACCACAATAGCGGCACCACAGTAGCCGCCGAAAATATAGTGCGGCACTAACCGCTGTCGGTGTGCACCGCCCGATGCGCACCGCGGCACCTCAACCTAATCTGCCGGGGTTCCCGCCAGAGCTTCACCGCTCGGGGAATCCCGGCGGGTTAGGTGCCCCTCATGTCATTCCGTCAAAACCGGTACAATACAGGGTACACACCTTCCAGAATGCGGCATCGCCTCCGCGCGAATAAGGTACGAACCGCGCGCCGCACGAACCAACCAAGGCAATCAAAGGAATATATTGTGACTAATGGTCATGAAGTGAACCCCCTCAGGGATACTCGCGACCGCCGCATTACCCGCATTGCGGGGCCGTCCGCGCTCGTCTTCTTTGGCGTGACCGGCGACCTTGCCCGCAAGAAGCTGCTTCCGGCAGTGTATGACCTCATGAACCGCGGTTTGCTCCCGCCGAGCTTCGGCCTCGTCGGCTTCGGCCGCCGCCCCTGGAGCGATGACGACTTCCGCGCCTACGTGCGCGAATCCGTTGAGGCAAACGCCCGCACCCCCTTCCGCGAGGACGTGTGGAACCAGTTCCAGCAGGGCATGCGATTCGTTGAAGGTGCCTTTGACGACGACGTAGCCTTCGAAAAGCTCAAGAGCACCCTCACCGAACTCGACGAGCGTGGCGCCCACGGCAACCACGCCTTCTACCTGTCCATCCCGCCGAAGGCATTCGAGCAGGTTCTCACCAAGCTCGCCGAGCACGGCCTCGCATCGCGCGATGAGGATACCGTCAACCCCGTCGACGGTTGGCGCCGCGTGGTCATCGAGAAGCCCTTCGGCCACGACCTTGAAAGCGCCCGCGAGCTGAACTCCATCGTGGAGGCGGTCTTCCCGCCCGACGCGGTGTTCCGTATCGACCACTACCTGGGCAAGGAAACCGTGCAGAACATCCTTGCAATGCGTTTCTCCAACCAGATGTTCGAACCGCTCTGGAACTCCAACTACGTTGACCACGTCCAGATCACCATGGCCGAAGACATCGGCATCGGCTCCCGCGCAGGCTACTACGACGGCGTGGGTGCTGCCCGCGACGTCATCCAGAACCACCTGCTGCAGCTGCTCGCCCTCACCGCCATGGAGGAGCCCCTCAGCCTCGACGCCAAGCACCTGCGCGCCGAGAAGGCTAAGGTCCTCGAAGCAGTCCGCATTGACGATCTGCCGAACTCCTTCGCGATTGGCCAGTACGCCGCAGGTTACCAGGGTGGCGAGCACGTCAACGGCTTCTTCGACGAAAACGACATCCCCGCAGACTCCCGCACCGAAACCTTCGCCGCACTGAAGGTATCCATCGCAAACCGCCGCTGGGAAGGCACCCCCTTCTACCTGCGTGCCGGCAAGCGACTGGGCCGCCGAGTCACCGAAATCGCCGTGATCTTCAAGAAGTCCTCCGACCGTCTCTTCGGCGAACGTGAAAACCCGCAGGTCGGCCAGAACGCCATCGTCATCCGTGTGCAGCCCGACGAAGGCATGACCATCCGCTTCTCCGCGAAGGTGCCCGGCACCCAGATGGAAATCCGCGACGTCAACATGGACTTCGGCTACGGCCACTCCTTCACCGAAGAGTCCCCCGAAGCGTACGAACGCCTCATCCTGGACGTTCTGCTCGGTGAGCCGCCGCTGTTCCCCCGCCACGAAGAAGTTGAGCTCTCCTGGAAGATCCTCGACCCCTTCGAAGAGTACTGGGAAGAAAACCGCATTAAGCCTGAACCCTACGAGTCCGGTTCGTGGGGTCCGCGTTCGGCACACGAGATGCTCGAACGCGACAACCGCGCTTGGAGGCGCCCGTGATCTCGCACCTGCATAACACCACCGTTTCCGCCATCAACAAGGAACTGAGCCACCTGGCGGCAGCCAACGGTAGCCTCAGCAGCGGACGAGTACTCACCCTCGTGGTCCTCGCGGAAAAGGGACACTCCCGCGAGGCCATGCGCGCGGCAATTCGTGCATCCCACGAGCACCCGAGCCGCGTCATCGTGCACATTTCGCATGACCCGCTCGACCCCGACCAGCTGGATGCAGAAATCCACCTCGGCGGCGACACCGGCGCATCCGAGATGATTGTTCTGCGCGGTTGGGGTAGCGCATCCCGCCCGACCGAGGCGCTGATTTCCGGTCTGCTGCTGCCGGACTCCCCGATTGTGGTTTGGTGGCCGCACTCGGTGCCGGAGAACCCCGCACAGCACTCCATCGGTCGTATCGCGCAGCGTCGCATTACCGACTCTGCACGCGCAGAAGACCCGAAGGAAGCTCTCAGGCACCTCGCCGAGGTGTTCCGTGCCGGCGACACCGACCTGGCGTGGACCCGCCTCACCCTGTGGCGCACCCAGCTGGCTGCGCTCCTGGAGCAGATGCCTTCCTCCCCCGTGCGCCGCGTGGTTGTGTGGGGTTCGAGCAAGTCCCCGTCCGTGGTGCTGCTCGGTACCTGGCTCGGCTGGAAGCTCAACGCACCCGTGCACCTGGCGACCATCGGTGCGGCAAACCGCGGCCTGTACCGCGTCAGCATTGAGCGTGAAGACGGTTCCGTGACCATGTTCCGCCCCGGTATTTCTGTGGCGACCATTTCCACCCCGTACGCTCCCGATCAGCAGATTGCCCTGCCGGTGCGTACCCTCGCCGAGTGCATCTCTGAGGAGCTGCGCCGCCTCGACCCGGACGACACCTACGGTGACGTGCTGAAGCAGGCGCTGTGCACCGTAACCCTTGTGGACGATACCTGCCAGCCTGAAGACATGCTGGATCTCGAAGAATACCCGGAGGTTTTCGATGCCTAAGATTCAGAACATGGGCGCATCCACCCCCACCCTGGTGGCGCACCCGACCCGCGAGGCTCTCGCCGAGGACGCGGTGACCCGCATCCTCGACATCATTGAGCACGTGCTCTCTGAGCGCACGCTTGCCCACATTTCGCTGACCGGCGGCACGATGGGCATCGCCACTTTGAAGGCGTGGGCTGAGAACGAGCGTGTGAAGGATATCGACTGGTCCCGCGTGCACTTCTGGTTCTCCGATGAGCGTTACGTGCCCGAGCGTAGCCCCGAACGTAATGACGGTCAGGCTATTGAGGTGCTGCTCGCTCCCCTGCTTTCGCACGGCCTGGTCGTGGGTAATGTGCACCGTATGGGTCCGTCCGATATTTTCACCGGTCTTGAGGCTGCTGCCGAGCACTACGCTTTCGAGATGCGCGACTACGCCGGTTCCGCACCGGCTGTGAGCGTGCAGATGCCTGAGGGCGCAACCGAACTGCCGCTGGCTGGCGGTCACGGTGGCGGCGCAGGTCACGAGCACGGCGGATCCGGCGGCTGTGGTTGCGGTGGCGGCGGTTGCGGTTCTTCTGCACCCGAGCAGTCCATCGAAGAGACCACCCTGGACGAATTTGACGCTGAGGCTGCTGAGCCCGCAGGTGGTTGCGGATGCGGCGGCGGAGGCTGCGGTGGTGGCGGTGGCGGCCAGTGGCCCGCACCGGTCTTTGACATTACCCTGCTGGGCATGGGCCCGGACGGTCACATCGCTTCTCTGTTCCCGGGCCGTAAGCAGGTTCTGCTGGGTACCGGACTGCCGGAGGACCCGGTTGAGGGCGGTAAGGCTGTGACCGTGATGGTTTCTGATTCGCCGAAGCCGCCGGCTGAGCGTGTATCGGTGACCCTGCCGATTATCAATAATTCGCGTCACGTGTTCTTCCTCATCACCGGTGAGGATAAGCAGGATGCGACCAGCCGCCTTCTGGCTGGCGCGAAGCTGGATGCTGAGGACCTGAACGCTCAGCTGCTGCTGGAAACCCCGGCGGTGGGTGCGCGCGGTAAAAAGCAGACCCTGATTTTTGCAACCGAGGAGTCGCTGGCTCCTGAGAACCGCCCGTAAGGTTCCGGTTCTGAACTGCATCAAGATAAAAGAGTGGAGCCCCGGATAGACACCTATCCGGGGCTTTTCTCTATGGTTTTAAACCAACCCGAAATGGTACCAGAAGTGGTACTATAAAGTATGCCGAGTATTGAAGATTTAGTCGCGAAGATGGCCTCCAGCCCTCAAAACGTTACTTTCACTCAACTTCAAAAGGTATGCACCCATTTCTTTGGAGCACCGCGTATCCGCGGATCTCACCACTACTACAGCACCCCCTGGCATGGTGACCCTATTGTCAACATTCAACAGGGAAACTCCGGTAAAGCAAAGAAATACCAGGTCAAGCAGGTTCTAACAGCCATTCGAAAACTGGAGAATAACGATGACTAACACTCTCCCCCGCCAAGAGCTCTACACCTACCGCGTGGAGTGGTCTGAAGACGACCAGGAATTTGTCGGAACCGTTGCCGAATTCCCCAGCCTCTCGTACCTGGCCCCAACCTCGACCGAAGCATTCGCAGGTATTCGAGAAGTCGTCGCCGACACCCTCGAAATTCTTGAAGAAGACGGCCGCGAGGCACCCGAGCCGTTCTCTCTGCGTTCCTTCTCGGGACGATTCAACTTGCGTGTTTCACCGCAATTGCATCGTCGTCTGGTTCAGCAGGCTGCACTTTCTCACCAGAGCCTGAACCAGTACGTGAGCCAACAACTCGAAGCAGTCGCCTAAGTAGCCAGTACATCTTCATCATCCAACGAAGATTCCAAAATGTTATGACATAACAAAAGAGTGGAGCCCCGGATAGTTTCGACTACCCGGGGCTCCACTCTTGCTACGCCCGCCTACTGTTCAGTAGCGGCAGGATTCTGCGGCTTCTAATTCTGCGGCTGCTGTTCCTGGGCCTCCTCCGCTTCGCTCTCGAAGCCCACGTACAGTGCCGCCAGCGACGGGACCGTCGCCTCCAGCACCTGCTGCGCCTCCTCAGCGGTCGGGGTGAGTTTCGCGCTGGTCAGCTGCAGATACTCGCGCACCGTCATGGGCTGCGCCCAGTCAAAGTGCTCACGCACGGCGGTGATGTTCGCGCCAGACTGCAACACGTTAATGCCGCGGGCAAGACCGATATCCGTCACCTTCACGATGGCGTCGGTCTCCTCCGGGATGTCGTACGGGTCGCGGTTCTGCAGGTCCACGATGAACGGCAGCACGCCGCGGCTCTCAGCGCGCAAGGTGAACTTGGTGTGCACCTGGCTCACCTCGTGCACCTCGCCCACACCCACGGCGGGTACCACCATGAAGCCCGCCTGCAGGTCGTTCACCGCGTCCAGGGTGCGCGCCTCTCCGAAGCCGGAGTACAGCTGCACCACCGGCACGAGGTAGCACACCTCCGCCTTGAGCGCCTTGCGTGCCTCAATGTCGATGTACTCCCAGGCGCCGCCGGTACCGTCCGTAATGTCGCCGGAGTGGTACGCGTAAATGGCGCCCTGGCTGTTCTTCACGGTCTGCGACCAGTAGCTGATCTTGTCCATGTAGTTGCCTTCGGCGTCGAACATCATCAGCGACAGGTCAATGTCCACGCCCTCATCCCAGAAGCAGAAGAGGCGAATCACGCCGGTGGGCGACAGGTGCACCGTCGAGGTGTTGTAGCGGCCCATGCCGTCCAGGGAGGGGCGGGCGCTGCGGGTGTTCAGCGGCATGACCATATCGCCCACCTCGTCGGGCAGGTAGATGCTGGTCTCGGCAAGACGGCCGGACAGGCCAATCTCGACCAGACGCTCCAGCAGGTCCAGCACCGCCGGGCTGTACTCGCGCGCCGGAATCATGGTGGCGATACCGGTCTTGGACAGGTTCATGCGCTGCGGGGCGGCGGCCTGAGCCTTCTGACCGGACGCCTTGCGGCGCTCTGCGCGCTGGCGCGCGGTAGATTCGGAGCCGACCGGAATGGACGGCAGCGGGTTCTCCGGGCCGGAATTCGCGCCGAAGAATGAGCCCAGCGGGTTCGGGATACCCGCATTCTGCATGAGGTTCTGAACCCTCGCAACGCCCTCCGGGTTGCGGCGCGCGTAGTCAGCGAGCTCCCGGTCCTCCTGCACCGCCACCGGGTTAGCGGGGCGCTCCTTCGGCGGGTTCGCGAGCGCGTTACGCTGCAGGGTCACCAGGTTGCGGATCTGCACCAGGATGGGCGCGGAAACGCGTGGCGCCACGGCGGCAAATGCGTCAAAGATGACCTGCTGGCCGGGGCTCGGCGCGGTGTCGATGCCGTAGCGGGGCGCCTCGAACGCGGTCAGGGCGCGCACCAGCTGGCGTGCAAACACGCCGGGACGGGTCGAGAGCAGACGTGCCACGTTCTGCGCATCCTTAGTTGCGTAGGCGCGGTCTACCAGCGACTCGAAGCTGTACACTTCACCGCGGTACAGGTCGTCAGCCCAGCGGCTCAGCGCGGTCAGCGACGGGTAGTCGCCGGGGTGAACCGCCTTGACGAGGCGCTTGTACATTTCGGCGCCGGGTGCGCTGTCGTAGCGGGCACCCACCGGGTCGGCATCAATAATGCGGTTGAGCAGGTGCGCGATGCGGGTGCGTTCGCTACGGCGCAGCTTCAGGCGCGGCGCGATGCTCAAGCTCAGGTCACCCACCGTGCCGTTGAAACGCAGACGCGAGTAGGCGGCGGCGAGGGCGAGCGCCTCTTTCATGGTGCGCAGACGCTCAGCGTCTTCGGGGTGCAGGCAGGCGGCGATGAACACGCGGTTCTCGCGGCTGGTGTTCTCCGGGCGGGCACCCGGCAGAGCGTCGTGCTGGGCGAGGAAACGGCGCAACGCCACAAGGTCGCGCTGGTCGGTCTGGTTGTACGCCTGTTGCTGACCGAGCAGTTGCTGGTAGAGGGCGCCCGCCATGATTAGGGCGTTCTGCACGCCGCTGACCATCTGCAGGGGTCGGCGGTTGCGTTCCATGGCCGCGAAGTTGGAGCGGCTCATCGGCTGCTGCCACTCGTAGGGCACATAGTTCTCGGGCAGACCGCCAAGGATGCGCTCGGTGCCGTCCGGGTTGTAGTACGGGTTGGAGAGGTAGTGCATGATCTGCTCGGTGTAACGCTGCTCGTCGGTGAGCGTCAGGGCGCGCAGATCAAAGTCGCGGCGGAACACGCGACCGGGGCGGTACCCGTATTCGTAGGACCAGATGGTCGCGAACAGGGCAAATTCGTTGGCGCTGGCACGTAGCGCCTGGGCGAGAGACTCGTCGCTGAGGGTCAGACCGCAATCACTCAGGAAGGACACTCGCCCCAGGTCGGTGTCGAATGCGCCGGAGTGGTGCAGATCGTTAATGCGCGAGAAGTCCGAACGGTAGTAGGGGCCGTACAGGTCGGTGAAGACGTACACGCCGTAGCGGCGCATCAGAATGAGGCGCACGAGGGGGCTGAGGCCCTCGGGCGCTTCGCCGTGAAGGTACGCGGATTCGTTGAGGTAGGGTGATTCTTGCAGGTAGGGGGATGCGTCGTAGGGAGTGGTCACGGGTCGTCCTTTCCGTTGGTCTCACCCGACTGTCACCGTCGGTGGTGGTCTATTTTCTTATCGTAGCGGTGTGGGCGCGAGTTGTCGCTGGGGTTGGTCATCGGTGACCTGCGGGGCGCTTAGCTACTTAGCTCGGGTTCTCGGGTTCTCGGCTTCTTCGGTGGTGCCCAGTTCATGGGCGGTACCCGGTCCATGCGGTACAGAAGTTAAAAGAAAAATGGCGGGAAGCGAAGAATCCGACAAATATAAGAAAAAGATATTTCAGAAAGTAGGACTCTTCATGATCCGCCATTACCTACAGATTACTCCCGCCCCGCGAGGGTGGTCAAGCCGTTTCGTCACCGAAGCATGCTCGACCGAAGCATACTAGGGGGTTTCTACTAGGGGGTTTCTACCCGCCGGTGAGGCTCTAGCTAAGGGGCAAGTAGCCTCACCGGCAGGTAGGTTTTTCGGGCTAGGACTCTCGGGCTAGGAGTCCCCCAGCAGGGCGAGCGCAGCTTCGCGGGCGGCAAGCGCCTCCTCCGTCTCGCGGGCAGGCACAGCAGCCAGGGCGCGTAGTGCTTTCGCCATGACCGTGGAGCCCTTCATCTTCGGCTCCAGGGCGGCGGGAATCTCAACCGGCGTGCCGTACAGCTCGGCAAGCTCCACAGCAAGCTTCACGATGGGAGCACTCTGCCTCACCTGCGGGAGCACCGGAAGAATCTGGCGCACCGTCTGGAAGACGGACCACCCCGCCAAGGGGCTCAGCGAAGCGGCATCGTTCAGTGTCTGCACCAGGCGATTCGCCCCGAACCAGCCATGTTCCAGGAGGTACCCGAGCTCGCTGGCGAAAAGGTGCGCATCCCAGTTGCCGCGGTCTATGAGGGACGCAATAGTCTCCGCCGTCAACGCGCGACGTTCCGGGGCGTGCACTACAGAAGCCCACGCCAGGAAGTTATACGACGGCACACCCAGAGCACGCTCAGCCGTACCGAGCGTCTGCAGAACCTCCTCAAAACCGTGAAGACGAGAGAACTGATACACGCTCAGCAGCGGCTTATACTGCGCCGCTAGAAGGTCCGGGTTGTGGCGCATCGCCCAGGCGTACCAGCCACATATCAGGGCAACAGACGGTACCTCGGTATGTTCCAGGGAACGTCCCGGATACTCCGCACGGGCACCAGCCACCGTGTATGCCGCCGCGGTGAACGTGCTCCGCTCCGTGGCAGGCTCCTCCCCCGGCACCTGCCACAGCTCATAGGTGGAATCGTTCACCTCATACTCGCCGTGCAGAACCTTCGGAAGCGCCTCACGGTACGACTTGAAACGAATCACCGTGCGCCCGAAAGAACGCTCCACCGCAGGCAGCGGCTCCGCCAGCAGAGGCGCAAAGCCCTGCCCAGACGCGCCCTCGCTACTATAGGGCTGATCCCCGAACGCAACACGCAACTGCTCGTGGAATAGTGCCGTGGGCGACCGGTACGCCCAATATTCGCTACCCTTGCGCGGGTACCCCTTGAAATGAAAATCAGCACCCTGAAAACGCCCCGTATACTCGGTAAGTGCCGCCTGCGGGTCAGGGTCTGCGGCGTGCGTATGCTGGACCAGCAACCGGTAGGCGAGGTACCGCAATTGGTCGCGACCGTCGTGCCAGGCACGGCTCAGGTAGCGACGCAGATGCTTCTGAAAAGCGGGGCTGAACTCAATGATTCGCCCCTCCTGATGCGCCCGGTGCAGGTAGGCCAGCAGCGCAGGGATGCGGCGGACAGACTGCTCCCTCTCGGTGAGGTGGTAGAGGGCGAACAGCAGCTCTTCGCAGTCTCGGTCATCGCGAATAGCATCTCGGGTAGCTTCGGAGGCGCGCCCAGCCTGCAGCGCCGCGTTGAGGGCGGCGTTCACCTCCGAGGCTGAGAGCCCAAGGGCAGGGACATCCGGGATCTGCACGCTACGGGGCGGCTGATTCGGGGCATGCTGGGTGGAGGCGGGCTGAATCGAGCTAGGCTGTGCTGGCGCAGTACCGAGGCACAACTTCCAGGCGCGGTCCTTGAGCTCCAGAGGAAGAACCTCCACAGCATCCTGCACATAGCCAGAGACCTCAACGGCACGTTCCGGAACCGCCCGAACACTCAACTCAAGCACCTTCAAACCGGCGGTTATCAGCTTCTTCTCACGCCGAAACAGCAACTGCGCGGCGGCTGGTAGTACCTCCGCCACCAAGGTTTGAAGCCCACCAGCAGTCAACGGCACCTGACCGGCAGGAGCAGAACCGCCAGAGGGCGCGCAAACCTGCAGAACACTCTGCAGCATCTGCGCACCCACAGCAGCCGTGGTTGCCACCGGCGAAGCCAACAACGCCGGAATCAGCGCCCCGAGCCGAGCATAGGATTGCGCCTGAGCCGCCAAAGCCTGCTGACGTTCAGCACCGCGCAGCCCCTTCGGAACCGCCGTCAGAGACTCAAAGGCACGCGAGAAAACGCGGGCGTTCTGCGGCGCATAATCACGCAGCAGCGCCTGAAGGCATTCCTCCTCAATCCGGGCGCGATACTGCGGAAAATGCTCCGCCAAATACACGAGGAAATCATGACCGCAGATGGTCAGCTGCGCATCATAAATAAACCAAATTGCTAGACCATTCGAGGGCATGGCGCCCTCCACGGTAAACAGCGCCCAGACTTTTTCCCAGTGTTCCGGATGCTCCCTAAAAAACTCGGCAATCGCCTCATCATCCATAGAGCGCATGGAACGACCCGGTACTACGCGCCACAGGAAATTCTGCAGGTATTCGACACTCCATGCAGGCACCGCGGGATGCACACTTTCAGGCACAGCATTAGGCATTGCTCTCACCCAGCAGGGCGAGTGCAGCTTCGTGGGCGGCAAGCGCCTCCTCCGTCTCGCGGGCAGACACGGCAGCCAGGGCACGCAGTGCTTTCGCCATGACCGTGGAGCCCTTCATCTTCGGCTCCAGCTCGGCGGGAATCTCAACCGGCGTGCCGTACAGTTCGGCAAGCTCCACCGCCAGGCGCACATAGTCGCCGCCCTTCGTCAGCCCACCAACCATAGGTAGCAGCAGGCGCAGAACCTGCAACACACGCCAACCCGCCAGCGGACTAATAGCCGACACCTCACGCAGGGTCGCCACCAGACGATTCGGAAGAACCATCCCGTCCTCCAGAGCCCATTTCAGGGTCTCCGCGAAGGTTCCTGTATCCAGCAGGCCCGCCTCAAAGAGCGCCGCAATGGCCTCTGCCGCCGCCAGACGGTACTCAGGATTCTTCGCGCTCGCCACATAACCGAGCAGAGTGCAGGTCGGGGCGCCCACCTGCACGGTGGACTCCCTCAACGCACGCATGAGTACGGGAACGGGGGTGACGGTCTTCTCCTCAACGCACTCCGAAGCGGCAAACAGGAAGTATGCAGAGAGCAGGTCCGGGTTGTTCTGAAGCAGCCAGGACGCCCATTCGGTAAGTGCCGTCATGAAGTCGCCCTGCCAGCCGTACGATTCAGAAGCATTCGGCAAAAAGGTGAAGGGAATGAACGCGGTGTTCAGTACCTCGTAGGCGATGGTCTCCTCGGGGCTCATGCTAGCGGTTGCGTGGCTCAGCGCCTCGCGCGCCTCATCCACGGTATCCGTGATATCGCTCTCGACCTGCCACATCGGTTCATGACGAACAAAGTCGGCGGCAACAAATTCTCCGGTGGGTTCTCCCGCTTGGCTAGCTTTACGGTATTCCTCAACCTTGCTGTCATTAAGGCCGGAATAGTAGACGCTCCAGGGGATATCCAGGGCAGAAACAGTGCGATAAGTCCAGTCGCTGTAGGAAAGCTGACGGGCAGGTAGTGGTGCGCTCAGCAGGCGCACCGTGCGACCTTCTGTGTGGTACTCTCCCCCGGCGGCGACGGCACGCATCTGCTCGCGGAAAATCTTGTAGAGGTCACGGTAGCCTTCTAGCGACGTGTAGCCAGGGTCCCAGAGGTGGTGCTTATTCTGGACGACCAGGCGCACCATCTCTTCTGTAGAAATGAGCTTGCTATGGTCGCTGGAGCGCCGCCATATCAGCTGGCTACGTTCAAAACGCTGCATGATCGAAGCCATTTCGGAAATTTCCTCAGACTTGTATCCCGCGGCCTCGGCGTTAGCTTCCAACACGGCGCAGAGCGCAGGCATGTACGCGACGTTGTTGTAGCTGTAATGGTCAGCAATTTTGCGCAGGGTGCGAAGCTGCTGCTGTTCCGCCGGTGCCAGCTTGTCGGTCGCGGCAAAGTGGTAAAGGCGTGCCAGGTTCTCTCCCCGAATGCTGGGAGATTCATCCCCGGTAATTCGACCGGAGGTGGTGTTCGACTCATCCGTCAGCAGAGTGCAGAACTCATCCAAATTTGCAATGGATGCGATGGGTTCTCGGCGCTCAACGCCGCGCAACAGCACCGGCGGCACCTCTACGGAGACGCCCGCCGCCTCCGCCTCTTCCGCCTGGGGTAGGCGGTCTTCGGGCAGGCAGGCTTCCGCGGCGCCGCGCAGTTCCAGGGGTAGCACCTCGTAAGCCTCAAGGATGCGCTCAGCAACGTAGTTGGCGAGCGCCAGCTGCTCGGCGGTTTGCGCCTTCTTACGCTTGGCTTTGCTCAAACCAGCGTACTGGGTGGAGATGAGCTTGAGCAGGCGCAGGGCGCCGCGCTGAATCTTCTTTTCGGTGCGGTAGAGGTTCGCGCCGAGTGCGTCGATGAGCTGTTCCAGCTCGACCTGTTCGAGCGGTGCCAGCTCTGCGTTTTCGTTCTTCTGCAGGGCGGAGGGTGCGCAGGCTTTGAGCACGTTCTGCAGCATGGTCTGGGCGAAACCAACCGATGCGCTGGGCTCTGCGGTGAGGACAGCCATGAGCTGCCCGAAGCGTGCCCGGTTTTCTGCGTCGGTGGGCTGCAGATCGGTGTAGACGGAGTGGAACGCTGCCGAGTTGAAGGCGCTGAAATCGCTGGTCAGGCCGCGTAGCAGGGCGTCCAGAATCTCATCGCGGATATCGAAGTATTCGCCCATCAGGCGGCACAGTTCGGCGCTTTCGCCCATGTAGTTGCCGTAGCCCTTGAAGAGCACCCCTTCGGTACGGAAAACCGCCCAGAACTCCTGGTCGAGCAGGGTCATATCGCGAGTGAAGAAGGTTTTGAGCTGGGCGTGATTGCTGGCGCTTCCCTTCTTCACGCAGGGCAGGGCTTCGTGCAGGAAAAGGACCAGGTATTCGGGAGCATCGCAGCTCAGGTTGCGGGCGCGAAGTAGCGTGTAGCAGGTTTCCCAAATTTTCTTCGAGCGCGCCCAAGAGTTCGGCAGCCCCTCAATAAAACGCAGAATCCACTCGTCGGGGCGTTCGGTGGCGCCGAGCAGGAACGCGTCAATCAGCTGCTGATCGGGTTTACCTTCCCAGAGCAGGGTGCGCATGGCGCGACCGGCGGAACGGTGGTATTCCCACGGGTCGCCGTCGGGGGTGCGCACGAGCGCCCCGGCAACGTATGCGGCGAGCGGGGTGCGGTTAATGTGGTCGCTACCGATCACGCTCCTGGGGGTGAGGGTTCGGGCGAGGGAGGCGCGTTCCTCCTCGGTAGCGCCGCTGATGACGGCGTGGTATTCCTGCACGTCAGTTGATTCTGCCGCCATGAGGGCTTTGAGGGCGGCGCGGCGCTCTTCGAGAGTGCGCTCATCTGCGTTATATTCACCGGGGTTGTGCTCACCGGCGCCGTGCTCGCTAGGGTTATGCGGCTGGGCGGTATCAGTCATTGGTACCTGCTTTCAGAGTTGAAGGTGAATGGTCGTAAAGAGTCAAACGGAAGTGTTGAACGGAGGTGTTGAAAGGGCGCGGGGGGGGTGAGCGGTTAGTCCTGCACCTGTTTGAGGATATTCCGGGCATACCGCGCCTTCTGCGAAGAACCGGTCAGCGTACCCAACCAGGCACGCAACGGCTCATCCACAAGCTCCGCACGGGTGGTGGAGTCGAGAGTTGCCAACGCCTGGCTGAAAGCGCCCAGTAGCTTACCGAGCGAGTTTGCCCCGACATCCAGATGCGGTATGAGGCGCGCGAAGAAACGTACAGCCGCCCGCGCATCCAGCTGGGCAAAGTCGGTCAGGGCGAGCGCCCAACGGTTCAGCATCGCCAGCGGCACAAAGTTCACGAAACCTGCCGTGGCGTCCTCAAGGCTGAGCTGGTCATCCAGCACGCGGTGCATGATTTCCACGGCGAGGGAACGAATCTCGACGCGCTGCTCAGAGAAGCCCGCGGCAAACACGAAGGCGCAGGCGGGACCCCACGCGCCGGGGTGCGCCGCCAATGCCAAATACAGGCTCCGGTCGAAGGCGCTGTGATCCAAGGTGTACCAGTTGCTAGTAGCGCAGTAGTACGCCAGCGGCTCTGCCCGTGAGGGGTAGAGCAGGGCGTACTGTCCTTCTTCGTCGTGGTGGGCGGTGGCGAGTCCGCGGAAAGCGTTCAGCTCCGGGGTGGAAGCACCGTGCGCCACCCCGTTCAGCTGAAGGCCCCAGCTTTTTTCCCGCTGGGTTACCGTGATGGATTCCAGGTAGGGGTTCACGCGCCCGGTGGCGAGGGTGCCGTCGAGGGCGGAGCGGAGCACGCGAACCTGGGTAGGGGCAGAACGCGGAGCGTCCTGATCAGCGTGCTTCACGTATCGCTCTTCGAGGCTTTCAAGCAGGGTCAGTGCCTCAGCGCGACGGTGCTGCGCCTCCCGCCGCTGCTCGTCGGTAGCGTACGGAGGCAACACCTCCGGCACACGCACACGCAACAGCGCCGCCGTGAAATCCGGGCGCAGGATGGGGGCTCCATCAGCCAGGTTCTTGACGTACCGGCGCACCAGGGTATCCGGATGCACCCACCCACCGAACAGTTCAGGGGTGGCGAGCGGCGTGTAGCTCTGCCTGCTCTTCAGCGCGCCAAGGAACTCCTTGAATCCGGTGCTGAAGAACGCGGCGTGGCGGGAGTACATGTAGTGCAGGTTCGGTACCGTACCGGGGTCTTCCCTCTGGGTCATCTCCGATGCCTGCTCGCGCTCACGCAGCTTCCCGGCGGCGGCTAGAACCGTCAAATGCACGCGCATGTCGAACCAATCCAGACCCCAGTGGTTCAGTTTTTTCAGGCAGAGGGGAACAAGCTGTTCGAGCAGGTTCGGGCTCTGCGCAGTGCCGTCGGCGCTGAGCAGGTAGGCGGTGAGCAGTTCCAGCTCCAGCTCGCATCCGGCGTGCGTTTCGGGCTGGTCTGCTTCGTTGAGCGTATCGGGGGTGGCGCAGGGCGCGACCTGGTGGTGCAGGAGCGCACGGGCACGTTCTTGCACGTCGGATGCGGTAACGGGGCGCACGGGGGTGTCCCAGTACCGGTGGATTACGGCGCGGGAGGCGGCGAGCGCCTCCGCGGCGGCGGCCTCAATGCCTGCCGCTTCGGTGAGGACGCTTTCCTCACCGCTCCCCTGACTATTCCCCTGTCCATTCTCCGGGTCGCGCGCCTCTGCCAGCAGCGGCGAGCCGTCTTCCTGAATCTGCGCCACAACAAGCGGATCGAGCTGGGATCGGTAGTCGCGGTAGAGTTCACGGGCGCGCTCGGCGAACACGATAACGTCGGCGCTCGCGTTGTCTGCGGCGCCCGCCTGCACCCATTCTTCGAGGTGGTTGAGAGCGGCGGCCTGCACCTGCGCGTGGGTGTGGCTGAGCGCCATGACCACCGCGTCTTCGCAAGCGGCAGCATCGAGGGTGCCCGCCCGGTAAAGCGCCTGGAGCATGGTCAGGATTTTGAGCGCGTTTGCTTTGGTTCCGGCGCATACGGCGGGTGCCGCGTAGGCGAAGGCGGTAGCATCCAGCGCCTGCGGGTTTTTGCTCCAGAGGCGGTGAATATGCTGCACGCCGAGGGTCACACTCGGGCCGATAGGCGAGGAGAACAGCGTCAGAAATTCGCTCTGACGTGCCGCGATTTCTTCGGCGGTGAGTTTGAGCCCGGTGACCAGGCGTGAGAACCAGCCGACCCGGTACGCCGGGAAGTCGCTCATGAGGGAGCTCAGGAGCGCGTCAATGAGGCGGTCGCGGCTAATCAGCCCGGTTTCGGTGGCTTCGATGAGGGCGCAGGACCAGCCGGGGTTGTTGACCTTCTGTGCAGGCTTGTAGGAGTCGCGCTGGGTGAGGGATACGTCCCGGTTACCTTCGACGGCGAGCATGCCCCAGATGAGCTCTTCACGCAGTTGCTGATCTTCACGCAGCAACGGGAGGATCAGCTCGCGGTCGCAGTTGATGAGGGCGGTGTAGTATTCCTCGTTGTGTTCGAGGCGCGCCCCGCCGTAGAGCTCAGCTAGGCGCATGGCAACGCCTCCGGTGAACCAGCCGAACTCTGCGTAGGCTTTGACGCGGTCCTGCGTGACGGTTCCGGGCGTGTTTTTACCGAACTGGGAGCCGTATGGGGTGGTGGTGATGTCGAAGTATTGCCAGCGGCGGTAAATCTGTTCGAGGGTACCGCCGACCGCCAGGATGTTGGCGAGGTTGCGGTTGAAGTGCATGATGTCGCTCCAGGTTTTCTGCTGCCTGGTGAGCGGGTAAATGACTTCGCCGGGGAGCGGCTCGGTGATGACACCTTCGGGGAAGGTGTGCGTTTCGGTGCGTTTGCTCATGGTGGTCTTTCGGGAGGAAGCTGAGGCGAGCTTTTGGGGCATCGTCTTTTAGTGCGGTGCGTGGTGTATCTAGCCGGCGGCGTGTTCGCGGTAGAGAATACTGACCGCCAGCGCGTGCTTGCAGGGGCCGCGCGTACCGCGGTATTTCAACCACCAGGGGCAGGAGCAGAGGTACCCCTCCACAGCGTACGGGTCGGCGGGCAACACCACGGTGTACGTGTTCTCGCCGCTGCGCACGCTGTACTCACCGGTGCCGTGCTCCCCCGCCCCGACCCGCTCAATAGCGCCGGAGTCGGCAAGCTTTTTCGCGCCGACCAGGCGCGGGTGCATGGCGGTCAGCGCCTCCGGATGCACGGGCAGCGGGCGGTGGAAATACTCGCCAGCATGCGCGTCAAAACCAACCTGGCCAGAGGAAGCCAGCAGGGCGAGGGCATCGCGGGTTGCCGCCTCATCCAGGCCTGCGCGGGCAGACATGACGGGCACGTCAATGCGCGGCTCGAAGGAAAGCAACACACTGAGCATGTCAGCGTTCTGGGCGGTGTTCGGGTTAGACAGCGCCTGCAGCACGGATCCCTCACCGGAGAACCCGCGTGACTTTTCGGGGCTCAAACCGATACTCAGGCGTGCACCGGGCAGGTGCGCCACCCACACGCTGGGCACAGGCGCGTTACCGGCGCTCACGGGCTCACTGTACGCGTCCAGGCGCTGAATGTGGCGGATGAGCGGCTCAAGCACGCGCAGACGCTCGGGGCCCGCCACGCATACGGATCCGGCGGTGGCGCGGGTGGCAAGACGCAGTGAACGCACGGCACGGGTCGCCCACAGGACCGCCTTGGTGCTGGAGTTACGCGGCAGGGAGTGGATGAAGGTTCGGGCGGCGGCAGCGTCCAGGCTGTGCACGGGGCTCATGCGGGATGAGAGCATCTGCGTTTCTGCAAAGCCCTTGAGCCAGCGGATGGGCAGCGGCACTTTTTCTTCCATGACGGAGCCGTCAAGGGTGGTGGTAAGCAGCCCGTCGTCGCCGACGTTCAGGTGGATGGGCTCCCCTGCCCTGAGGGAGGCGAGCGCGGCACGCAGGGGCGGGTTGACGTCTACGTTGGTGACGCCTACGGCGCTGTGGCTGGCGTCGAGTGCGCTGGAGTCAACGTCGAGGCGCGCGTACACTCCGCAGCAGGCGCTGAAGGATTCAAAGCGTAGGCCTTCGGCGGTGCTGGTGACGACGGGGTCTGCGGCGCGTAGGGCTCCGGCGAGGGAGCTGGGCGGCACGTAGAAGCGGGTGCGGGCGACCCTGGCGACGACCAGTAGCGCAGTGGCGTAGACGTCTGCTCGTTCGAGGAACCCGGAGAAGAAGTACGGGTGGGAGGCTGCACCTTCGGGGGTGCTGCCGCCGCTGGTGGCGAGGCTGAGCGCGCGGGAGTCGGCGCCGTCAATGAGGGCTGACGGGGCGGTGTACGTGTAGTCGAGGGTGTAGGCGCTCATGGCTTCTTTGCCTTTCGTATGTGGTGTATACGTCCTATCATGCCGTAAAGATTCGCGTCCCGCTACCGCTTTCGTCATTGCCGTTTGGTGCATAAAAAATCCCCGGCATTCTCGGTTGAGAAGTGCCGGGGAGAAGCTCTATTGGCTCACCCTCGATGGGGTGGGGCGTGGGCTCTGATGAGAGGCGACTAGACGACGATCTGGCCGTTGAAGCGCATTGCCAGGCCGTACAGGACCACTGCGATAACCCAGATGACGATCACGGTGACGGTCAGGCGGATCAGGTTCTTGGACGCCATACCGGAGGAGTTCAGGGAGTTGGTCATACCGCCGCCGAACATGTCGGAGAGGCCGCCGCCCTGACCGCGGTTGAGCAGCACAAGCATTACTGCGATCACGCTGGTGATGGCGATGATGACCATGAGTACGTTCATGATGACGTCCATGGGGACCTTCCTTCGTTGTCTTCTGGTGGGGTGCCTGGGCTGCGGGGCGCAGACAGACGGGTTTAACTATACGCTACCGCCGCCATTCGGTCACGTTGAGGCGGCTTTTTATACGGCGCGGTTGCTGCGGCGCTGGTATTCGCTGGGGGTCAGTTGCAGTGCTGCGGGGCGGTCGGTGAGCACACGCTGGGCGGTGAGTTCGTCGCCTTCGGTGTCGTAGGCGCGCACGTATCCGCCGTCGATGAGGTAGTAGGTGAACTGCTGCGCGGCTGCCCAGTAGGCGCCTCCTTCAGCGTAGAAGCCCTGGTCTACCCAGTCGCGCAGGGTGAGGGTCACGGGGATTTCCGGTGAGGAGGTGCGGCTGTAGAGCTGGTCGAGGAATGCTTCGCGGCGGCTCTCGAAGTACTGGTATTCGGGCGAGGGCTCCTGGTATTCTGCGCCGCCTGCGTAGCCGATGTTGCCGCCGTCATTGCCGGGTAGGCGCGGGGCACTCACTTTGCGGTTGCGCAGGTAGCTGTAGAGGATCATGCCGACGAGAGCTGCGACGACCAGGGAAAAACCAAAGCTGAACATGCCGTTAAGTGTACGGGGCGAACCACGGGGTCGGCGTATTCTGGGCGGGTTTTGCGGTTAGGGGCGAACGCGCCCGGCTCTTCTCCCCCGCCTCGTACATCCACCGCTATCTCCGGTGGCAATTAAATGGTTCAGCGCCCGGTCGGGTGGGTACCCGCCGGGCGCTGTAACGCTATGAGACGCTATGGTGCGTCGGGGTTTTATGCGTCGAAGCGTGCGATTGCTGCGAATTCGTCAGCCTGCAGAGATGCGCCGCCGACGAGCACGCCGTCCACGTCTTCCTTGCCCATGATGGAGGGTGCGGAGGAGGACTTGACGGAGCCGCCGTAGAGAACGCGGACCTTCTCTGCAACGTCTGCGGAGTAGAGCTTAGCGATTTCTGCGCGGATTGCTGCGGACATTTCCTGTGCGTCGTCTGCGGTTGCGACCTTGCCGGTGCCGATTGCCCAGACGGGCTCGTATGCGATGACGAGGGTTTCTGCCTGCTCTGCGGTCAGACCTGCGATGGAGCCGCGCAGCTGCTTGAGGGTGTACTCGACGTGGGTGCCTGCTTCGCGGATTTCGAGGGGCTCACCGACGCAGAGGACGGGGGTCAGGCCGTGCTTGTATGCTGCCTGGACCTTTGCTGCGCACAGCTCGTCGCTTTCGTGGTGGTAGGTGCGGCGCTCGGAGTGGCCGACGAGCACGAAGGTTGCGCCGAGCTTGGAGAGGAATGCGCCGGAGATTTCGCCGGTGTATGCGCCGGAGTCGTGGACGGAGAGGTCCTGGCCGCCGTAGAGGATGTCCAGCTTGTCGCCTTCGACGAGGGTCTGCACGGAGCGGATGTCGGTGAAGGGCGGGAAGACGGCTACTTCGGTTGCGGAGAAGTTGAAGTTTGCGTCGTCGAGGGTCCATGCGAGCTTCTGGACGAGGGTGACTGCCTCTGCGTGGTTGAGGTTCATCTTCCAGTTGCCTGCGATGAGGGGCTTACGCGACATAGTTCGCTCCTTTAGCTTTCCCGCGCGGTATGCCGTGCGGGGTTGTTGTTCGGAATTTTCCTTTTCTATTTTAGAGGGTTGGCGGCATATTTTCACTGGTTCGGCGCGGTTTTATGCTCCACGTTGACTATTCTCACCCCGCGTTCGCTGATCGTGTTGAGCCCGGATACGAAGTACCGGCAGGGCGGAGCTTAGGGGGCTCTACCCTGCCGGTATTCTGCCGGTAACGTTTGTCTGCGGTGTGTTAATAGCGGCTTCCTACGACAGATGCAGTCAGACAGAAAATGATGATGGTGATAATGATCGTATCGAGTGCCATCGCTCGTGCACATTTGCCGAGAGACTGTGCCCAGGGTAGCTTGCGAGTGGCGATTGCTTCGGTGATCCAGGCGACGAGTGCACAGTATGCGAACGCAATGCACGCCCAGATAATGATGGTCATGATAATCAGCCGGGGCGCGTTAGGACCTGTTGTATACGTCAGGTACAGCCACATTAGAGGTATCCCGCCGATAGACACCCCAAGCGGAACCGCAGCCGGGATACATACGAGTGCATACAGACCCATACGCTTGGGCTCTGCGGGGGCGGGGGCTACCGCCTCGGCGGGAGCCACGGATGCGGTGTCTGCTAGAGCAGGGTCATGTTCCGGGCTCTGGATCGTGGTTGCGGCAGGTACTGCGGTGGCTTCTACAGCGGTGTTTTCTGCAGCGTTGTTCTGCAGGGTATTTTCCTGTACAGCATTGCTCTGCACAGTATTCTCCGGCAAGTGGCTACCCTGCACGGCGCTAGCTTGCATGGTGCTATCCTGCGCGGGCGCGCCGGGATTCTGGGGTTGCTGTTCCATATGTCTCCTAGGGGGGTTGGTGTGGCGTGGTTATCGGTGATGTCGTGCGGGTACCTGGAAGGTGGGTTCTTAGACCTCTAGCCCTTCGAGGGAGAATCCCGGAGGGTACAGCGGCGTGGCGTCCTTATCGTCTTCCACCAGCACCCAACGGCCGCGCAGGTGCTCCGCACAGAGGAAAGCGTATTCTTCCTCACCGGTCTTCAAGAACTTATCGATGGGTAACTTCTCCCCCGTTTCGGATACGTAGAAGACGGCTTCATCACGAATACGTCGCCTTGCCTGGTATCTCAATACCTGCCGACCATTCTTACTGCGGTCATTAATACCGGCGGTGGTAACCTGCACACGGTACACATCCTGATTGGCGATAAGCCAGCCGCGATTTTCCCGGTAGAGCCGAAGAAGCTCAGGGGAAATAATCTCTTCCGGATTGATCACTTCGGAGAGTGGTTTGGTATCTCCGGTGTAGTAGAAATAGTTCAGGGCGGCATAAAAGTACGCCTGAAAAATATAGAAACCACCGCGGTTATACTCGTTCATGCCCGGCTGCAGAACGGGGTAGGGTACATTCTGGGCGGCGCGCTCTTCGGTGGCGGGCACGTACCTTCCGCTGCGTTCGTAGGCGGTGTACACCATAAACCCCGCTGCGCTTCCACGGTCTACGTAACCAGCATCAAACTTCTCATCAGGTTCCAGAGCAATCAGTGCCCTATCCCATTTAAGAAGACGCACTTCTTGCTTTTCCTCATTGGTGGCAAGGATACCGGCCTGTCGACCAACGAAGAGAGCGCCGAGGACTCCCACGCCCCCTATTGCGAGGGTACGACGAGAAAAACGGGGCTTTCGCGGCTCCTGCTGGTGAGCGAGTAGCCGGCCAGAAGATACCGGATGAGCTTCCTGGGAGGAGTTCTGCTGGATGCTCGTCTCCTGTTCCTTGCGTTGGGGTCCCATTGTTATGCCTCCTTTTCGGGGATGAAGTGGATGTCCCATCCGGGGTCGAGGAAACGGGAGCGTAGGGTGCCGTGGATTGCTCCGTCGCGGAGGAGCCCGCGCGTATCGAATTCGGTGATGGACTGTAGCTGCCCGGTGTCTTTCCGGAAGACTTTTGCTTCCGGGAGGATGTCGAATTTGACGTTCCAGTCGAAGATTTTTTGTTCTTCGTTATGGATGCGCGGTTGTGCTTCGAGAATGTGCATGGTCAAGATTTGTTGATTGGGGGTGATGACCCACCCTTTTCCGTCGTCAAAGATATCTTGGATGGCGGGAAAGAATAGTTCTTTGGCGGTCATTGCATATTCGAGGCGGCGCGAATCGGATGCCAAAAGCATATAGTTTTGGCATTGATAATAGTAGCTATTATAGAATTTCAAATCAGCGGACGTTAGAAATTTAGTAAACGTATAGCTGTAGTCTGGCGGCGGCGCAGAATATGCAGGGTGCTGCTGGTCTGCGGGGGTGTAAATTCCAATCATGTCAGTATCGACAAGATGGTATGCACCCCTGTAGTCTTCTTGATTGAAGAATTTTTTAGTCCACTCCGGGTCGACGGTCATATTCTCTCCTTCCTAAAACATGTCTCTCATTATCTAACGCTAATTTGAATTCATGAATCTATTTCGTATATCCAGCAACAGAAGCGCCCTTGGGCAATAAAAGGTCACCCTGCAGATTTTCGTCAACGCTTACCCAACGTCCATCCAAAAATTCACCGTAGAAATCTATAGTCGGGTGGCGGTCAGTATGAAACATATCCCGAAAATATTTCACTTCGCCGGTATCGCGATACACAAAATAGGCATCTCCATATATCGATAATTCCGTCTGCAACTTGTATATTTTTCGTCCCTGAATCTCTCGGCTACCGTATCCGGGAGTTTGCACCATATACGATTCAATCTCTTGATCCGAAACAATCCACCCCTGGTTATTGGCTATAAATTCGTACAGATTAGGAAAGATAACTTTTTCGGGGTCAACTATCTTTGCTAGGGGCTCAAGATCACCGGTCAAATACCCGTAGTTCTTGGCGGCATTATAGTAGGCAAAGAACAAGTACATACCTGAAATATCGTATGTATTCATCTTCTCGCGGATGACCGGGTAGGGTACATTCTGCGCGGGGCTCTCACGGGTTGCGGGAACGTAGACACCGTCCTTTCGGTATGCGGTATACACCAGCCGACCGTATAGCCCTCCTGCAGCGTTCTTATTGTCTTCATCTGCAATTTTTGTTGTGGGTTCGGCTGCGGCTAGTGCCTGGTTTCGCTTCCACGCGGCATCTTCTTGCGAGGTTCGTTCGTTTGACGAAAATTTCAAGCTTGAGCCAGCTACATACAGACCCGATGCCGCGGCAACACCCACCCCAACAGATCCCGCCAGCAGAACACGACGGGAGATTTTAGGGTTCTTCTTCTGCTCTGATGGGTTGTTACTGGTAGAGGGTTCCCGAAAAGCAGGGGCGTTATTGTTTTCCTTCACTGTGTTTCCTTTCCTCTAGTTCCCCTGTACAGGACCATATGTGGGGGTAAAGTTGACTTCCCACTTGGGGTCCAAGAATCGGCACACCATAGTTCCGTAGATGGAACCGCCTGTAACAAGATTGCGGGTGTCAAAATCAGTAATCGGGTAGAGCTTTTTCTCTGCCGCGATAAAGACTTTCGCCTCTGGTTTCAGGTCGTATCGAACGTTAATTTCGCACACATGATTTGCTTCATCCACAATACGGGGCTGACGTTCAAGAACCGTTAAAGCAAGAATTCGTTGGTCCCGGGTAATAACCCAGCCAGCACCTTTGTCGTAGAGTTCTTGGATGGCGGGGAAGAACAATCCTCCTAGCATATTTTTAAGATAGAGTCGTCGTGCATCCCCAGCTAGAAGCATATAGTTCTGATAGTTTGCGTAATATGTAACGGCATAGCGCAAAGAGGTTGCTGTCATATCCCATTCAAAAGCGTTCTCGTAGTATGGAGGCGGTGCAGCATATGCGGGATGTTCCTCCGTTGCCGGTTCATATATTCCAATATTGTTGACATCACCGATTTCATATGTTCGTCGGTAGTCACGATCATTATGGAATGGTTTTGCGTAGGCATTATGCTTCGGAGAAGCGCTGGCTGTTGCCAAAGGGGTTTCTTTTGAGTTATTCTCTTTGGTTTTTGGCGTGGATGAGCAGGCGCTCAAAGCTAGGACGCTACCAACGCCAAGCACACCCTTCATAAACCCTCTACGGGAAGTAGGGTAAATAATACTCACAGCAATAATCCTTGGGGTTACATAAATTTTCTACATTTGTTGTGAGTTGAAATATCTACTGCATCAACTTACGAAGAACATTCATTATTCAGACAACAAATGAGATTATTAAACGAATAAATACCTTTAGCGAGTCAGCATCTGACTTGTCGGCGTTAGATGCTTGAGCCGCATCGTGAGAGCCGCGTTGTAAGAGCTTCAGCGCACCCACCTTGAAAAGGCACAGGGACGGCATAAGCCTGAAAAGTAACCATAAATTTAGCTTCCGGAAGTTGAAGTTGATGTGACGGTGAACGAGCTTCCTCGCCCACCCTTCAAGGTAACACACGCACACTCTGCACACGAACCCAGCAGGACGGATTCCATCTCCCATTGCTTCCACCTCCCCCAGCCAACCGCGAAAAGCCCACCCGGAAAGTCCAGCAAGAAACCCCCGCCAGCACGAAACCCCCGCCAGCACAGTACCAAAAGTACTGCCCGGCGGGGGTTCCTCAAGAAGCCACATGGAGAAAGCTACAGCTGCCCAAATCCTCGCGGGTAGATCGGCTCGTAGGTGTTACGGTTGCTGTAGCCGTCGCGGTCAACCACAATCACCCACTGCCCACGCAGATGCTCCACAGCCAGCGAGAAACGCCCCAGATACCTCAAATATTTGCGGATATCCTGCTTCTCTCCCGTCTCCTTAACGTAAAACGCAAGGTCCTTAGCCTTAGTCGTGTACAGGGTGCTCACCAGGATATTTCGGCTCGTATTTTTAGCCTTTTCACCCGCAACAAGATTATCAACAACGTTGGCGCTCAGCACATTCTTATCAGCCGAAATAATCCACCCGCGCTTCTCCCTGTACAGGCGAAGAATTTCGGGGTGTAGCACCTTTTCCGGGTCCGTGACCTTAGATAGAGGCTCCGTATCACCCGTGTGGTAGAAGTAGTTCATCGACGCAAAGAAGTACGCCAAGAACGCGTACAGGCCGCCGCGGTCGTAGTTATCCATTCCGGGCTGCTGAATAGGGTACGGCACGTTCTGAGCCGCCTGCGCCTCCGTGGCAGGAATGAAACGCCCCTTACGCTCAAACGCCGTGTAAACCAGCGGGCCGGAGGAAGGCCCCATGGTGTTCAGCGCATCGTACTTCTCCGTGGGTTCCAGACGCACAAACTCCTGGTCACGCTTCTTATCGGTTTGGGACTCCGAACCCATCCCATTGAGCAATTTGGTACCCCAGCCAAAAGCTATCGCGACGAGGGCGGCGCCAGCGAACACGCCAGCCCGTATAAACCTGGCGCGAGATATCACACGCCTCATGTACGCTCGTTGCTCGTTATACCCGGGTCCGCCGTATCCGGGTCCACCAAAGTTAT
>ERZ773196.160-NODE-160-length-42625-cov-26.092201_pt1 | contig 42625 bp, 34 predicted proteins | sample MGYA00581009_ERZ773196 | MGnify/ENA primary metagenome ERZ773196 (study PRJEB29015, sample SAMEA2738162) | human oral metagenome | biome: human oral; feature: human-associated habitat; material: saliva | place: China | collected 2243 ... | reverse complement strand
GAGAATTTCTACTCTTTTTCTTTCACTGCAAAGATAAAGAGGGGCTTGGGGAGGCAATTACACTGTCATAATCTCTTTCTGTTTCTCTGCTAGAAGTTCATCTACCTGCTTGATAAACTTGTCGTGAACCTTTTGCAAGCTGTCTTCTGCATCCTTCTCGTTGTCTTCTGATAGACCATCTTTGATAGCTTTCTTCAGCTTGTCTTTGATATCAGAACGCACATTGCGAATCTCGACCTTTGCTCGTTCACCGATTTTATTGCATTGTTTCACCAAGTCTCTACGACGCTCTTCGGTTGGTTGAGGTAAGTTTAAGCGAATCATCTCACCGTTGTTCTCAGGTGTGATACCCACATCAGAATCCATGATAGCCTTCTCGATGTCCTTAATAGCTTTCTTATCCCAAGGCTTAATAGCAATGGTACGTGCATCAGGCACCATGACTGAGGCTACTTGATTCAGTGGAACCTTTGAACCATAAGAGTCAACTCGTACGCCATCAAGTATGGCTACGTTTGCACGACCAGCTCGGATGCGTTGCAATTCATCGCTAAGATACATTGCTGCCATCTCCATTCTTTCGCTGGCATCATTTAATGTCTGCTTTACGTCTAACATATATCTTTAGTATTAAATATCGATGTTACAAAAATAGGAATTAATTCGGATATGCACAAGATTTTACTTTACTTTTCCTAAAAGAGATCTTCTATTTCCGCCATCAGTAGTTGGATGATATGTTCCAGACCGTCTTTGTCTTCTACACTAAAGTCATCAAATCGAGTGCTATCAATGTCTAACACACCCCTAAAGTGGCGTTGAGAGTCATACATGGGAATAACGATTTCGCTTCGAGAACGACTGCTACAAGCAATATGACCAGGGAATGTTTCTACATTAGGAACGATTAGTGTGCGACCTTCTTCCCATGCCTTGCCACAAACACCCTTACCATAAGGAACTGTGTAACAGGCTACTGACCCCTGAAAAGGTCCGAGTCTCAACATATTCCCATTCTCTTGAAGATAAAAGCCCACCCAAAAGAATCGTTCTGGAAACGCTTCATGCAGTGCAGCCGAAACATTCGCAAGAATGCCAACCAGGTTCGTTTCATCCTTTATCAAGCCTGCAATCTGCGGAATTAATTGCTCATATTGCTCTTTTCTTGTCATGCGTTCTATCGTTGATAGTTGGCTAATTGCTCTTCAACCATGTTGGTTAGTTCCACAAACTGCGGTATTGATAATTGTTCAGGGCGCTTCGTCATGATGTCTTGCTCATAGAATCTATCCGTTGGCTTACCATTATTAAATATCTGACGAAGGCTTACACGCAACATTTTCCGTCGTTGGTTAAAAACAGTCTTCACCACTCTTTTGAATAATTGTTCATCGCAACCAATGTCTGTTACATCGTTTCTTGTCATGCGAATCACAGCACTCTTCACCTTTGGAGGAGGGTTAAATACATTCTCATCCACCGTGAACAAGTATTCCACATCGTACCATGCTTGAATCAAGACAGACAATATCCCGTAAGCCTTCGAGCCAGGTGCTGCTGCCATGCGGAGCGCAACTTCTCGTTGAATCATCCCCGTACAGCAAGGTATCAAGTCTTTATAATCAAGCATCTTGAAGAATATCTGTGATGAAATGTCATAAGGGTAATTACCTGTCAAGACGAACTGCTTACCATCAAATATCTGTGTCAAGTCCATTTGAAGGAAGTCTTCTCCAAGGATATTCTCGTGTAGTTTGGGGAAACGTTCATATAGATACGCAACGCTCTCAGCATCAATTTCAACTGCTTTAACCACTCTTGGCTTCTCAACAAGGTACTGCGTGAGCACTCCCATACCCGGTCCTATCTCCAAAACAGGTATCTCTGGGCATGCGTCAACAGTATCTGCAATCCGTTTAGCAATGCTTAAGTCAGTTAGAAAGTGCTGACCTAAATTCTTCTTGGGCTTGACTAATTTCATGATTTTTACGTATTTGCCTACAAAGATAGGCATTTTATTTTGCTTTTAAAAGCATTTTACTTATCTTTGCTCAATATATGAATACAAAGAAACTGTTCAATAAGATCATCAAGATAGTACTTCCCCTTTTGCTTGGAAGTGCCATCTTGTATTGGATGTATCGCGGTTTCGACTTCTCTAGCATTAGTCATGTTCTCTTGCACGAGATGGATTGGACGTGGATGATAGTCTCTCTTCCCTTTGGTATTCTGGCGCAGGCTTTTCGTGGATGGAGGTGGAAGCAGAGTCTAGAACCTATCGGGGAACATGCTCGTTCATCGGTTTGTGTCAATTCAATCTTCCTTTCTTATGCCGTTAGTTTACTCATTCCTCGAATCGGAGAGTTTGCTCGTTGTGGTGTTCTGAATCGTTATGATAAGGTTGCTTTCCCAAAGGCTATCGGTACAGTAGTGACCGAACGGGCGGTAGATACGCTCATCGTCATTCTTATAACATCTATTGCCTTTGTTATGCAGATTGGTGTTTTCTCAAACTTCTTTTCGCGTACGGGGACTCGAATTGACGATTTCTTAGGAATGTTCTCGGCAACTGGATGGTTTGTAACAGCCATCTGTGGTGTTGCTTCTCTCATCCTTTTCTATTATGTGTTACGCCACCTTTCCATATATAATAAGGTGAAAGAAATGCTAAGTGGCATTTGGCAAGGCATTAGTTCATTAAGGAAGGTGAAGAATATCCCGCTCTTCCTCTTCTATAGCATAGCGATATGGGGCAGTTATTTCTTGCATTATTACCTAACGTTCTATTGCTTTCCTTCAACCGCCCATCTTGGTCTCTCCTGTGCTTTAGTGAGCTTTGTTGTGGGTTCGATAGCCGTTATCGTCCCAACACCTAATGGTGCTGGACCTTGGCATTTTGCGGTGAAGACAATGCTAATACTTTATGGTGTTGCTGACAATCAGGCTCTTTATTTCGTATTGATAGTGCATACTATCCAAACACTTTTGGTCATTCTCTTAGGCATTTATGCGTGGGTAGCATTGAACTTTACCAAACCTTATGTTTCATTGGATAGTCCTGCCAAACTCACTCGACCAATAGAAAATGTATAATATAAGCCAAACAACAATTATAGTAATAACCTTTTAATATCAACATTATGAGTGAAATCAGAAATCTTAAACCAGTAGGCTTGTGGAGAAACTTCGATGATTTAACACAGATTCCACGCCCTTCTGGGTACATGGAAAAGGTGCAGAAGTTCTTATTAGACTTTGCTGCAAAGGTGGGAGTAGAGGCATTTGTCGATGCTGGTGGTAATGTGGTAATGCGTAAGGCAGCCACTGCTGGCTATGAAAATCGTAAGACTGTTCTACTCCAAGCACACATGGACATGGTTCCACAAAAGGCTCCAGATAGTAATCATAACTTTGAGACTGACCCTATCGTAACCCACATTGAGGAGGGTTGGGTGTATGCAAACAACACTACATTGGGTGCTGATGATGGTATCGGAGTTGCTGCTATCATGGCAATCATGGAGGATAAGGACTTGAAACATGGTCCTGTTGAAGCTATTATTACACGTGATGAAGAGACTGGAATGTTTGGTGCTAACGAGCTTCCAGAGGGTGAGTTGCATGGAGATATCCTCATGAACCTCGATTCAGAGACCTGGGGTAAGTTCGTTATAGGCTCTGCTGGCGGTGTAGACGTTACATCAACACTTGAATATAAAGAGGTTGCAAATGATCAAGAAGCAGCTGTAAAGGTTACTTTAAAGGGACTTCGTGGTGGTCACTCTGGTCTTGAGATCAATGAAGGACGTGCCAATGCTAATAAGGAGATGGTACGTTTTGTTCGCAAAGCAATCACCGAACTTGATGCTCGGTTAGCTGGTTGGCAGGGTGGCAATATGCGTAATGCCATTCCTTTCAAGGCTGAAGTTGTCTTAGCCTTACCACAAGCTAATGTCGTTGCACTCAAGGAACTCGTTGAGAAACAGAAGTCTGCTATCAAGGACGAGTATAAGGGTATAGAGGTTGTTGATAATATAGAATTCTTCGTAGAGGACGTAGATAAGCCTGCAGCTCTTCTACCGGTTGAGATCCAAGATAACCTCATCGACGCTATTTATGCTTGTCACAATGGTGTCTTGCGTATGATTCCTTCTTATCCAGATGTGGTAGAAACCTCTTCAAACCTCGCTATCATCAATATCGAACCAACAAAGGCTTCTATTAAGATCCTTGCTCGTTCAAGTCGAGAAGACATGAAAGAGTATATCGCAACACAATTGGAAAGCTGCTTTAATATGGCTGGTATGAAGACAGTCTTTAGTGCCCATTATGGCGGTTGGGACCCAAATCCACAGAGCGAGATCCTTAGCTTGTTGCAAAAAGTATATAAGGAACAAAATGGCGAAGAGGCGATAGTGCAGGTAGATCACGCTGGTCTAGAGTGTTCAATCATACTTGGTAAGTATCCAAATATGGATGTTGTCAGTCTTGGACCAACGATTCGTAGTCCTCACACAGCTAAGGAACGCTTCGAAATCGCTACTGCTGAGCCATTCTGGAACTTGTTAGTTCAGACCTTGGAGGAGATTCCTGTAAAGTAAGATAATAGTCGTTGAGAGCTTCATTCGACCTCACTGAAAGAGGTAAGAAAAGCCTCACCCCCAACCCCTCTCCGAATGGAGAGGGGAGTGAATAGTATTGATTGCAAACAAAGGGGGCGTTTCTTCTATATGAAGAGAGCCTCTCCTTAGTAGAAAGAAACGCCCTTCTCCAATGGAGAAAGGCGTTTCTTGTTTTCTTGCTTATGAGTTGTGCTTATTGAATTAAGCAATTCTCCCCTTTATCCTAACCAACTTCCGTTAGGCACATCCCCTCCTTTGGAGGGGCTTGGGGAGGCCTTTTTTTGTATTCTTTGGGATATTAAAATGCCCAACCAAAGCCGAGATAAGGGTAGAACACAGCCTTTTTAATAGCGTTTTTCTCACCTAATGTGAAGGAAGGATTCACACCCACACGGAAAAGGAAGCCCTTACTTGAAACGTGACGATAGCCAATGTTACCAAAGAAATAGTATCCGAAACGATTGTGACTCGTGTTATAACCGAGGAAAGTTATCGTCTTCCCATTGATAGTTTTTTGTGTTATCAGGTGCGCCTGTTGGTCAGGAGTGAGCGTGACAGGACCTTCAAGGGTTTGAATGTCACGATCGTGAGAGTTGTAAATACCAATATTAGCACCAGCCCCCAGCTCTAAGTTGTTCTTTTGAGAGCCTAGAAGATAGTTTACTTCCAGCGGTACTGAGTAATAACGAATACTACCATCGTTACCAAAGAAGTTGGAGTTGTTACCGAAAGCAAAGCTAACACCTGCTCTCCAACCCCATTTAGTATGGTCGTTGAAACGCTGATCATAATTGATACCTACCATGTTTGAGGCTCCTAAAAGCTCCAAGTAGACAGCTTTGTCCTTCTCAAGTCCATCTGAATTAGGCTCTGCAGCCATCATGTTTGTTGCTAAACTTAATGCAATCGAAAGTGTAAGTAATTTCTTCATAAGAATCTTCTTTATCATTATCCTTTAGTTTTCTGGCTGCAAAGATATAATTTTTTTGATATATATATACGCTTTCTCGGTTTTTTATTTGTACTTTTGCAATATACTATATACTCGTTTCAATCATCGAAGAAAGGTTTCTTGACGGGTTGAGCGAATAAATATTTAGGTAACAGTGGTAGGCATCTTCACATTAATATATAATGGTCTTTTCAGCTTGGCAAATACATTCTTCCGCAGAGTGTGGGGGAGTGAACGTTGTCAACGATGGCTACAAAAGAAACACCTAAAGGCTTATCGCTTTGTTATGGGGCAACAGAACTTGCTCTCAACCATACGTTGTGAGATGGTAGATGATGGTCGTGAGGTCTATTGGTTTCATGCTGCTTCCTATGGAGAATACAATGTTATTCGTCCGATTATACGAACTTTAAGAAACGAGAAACGCCGTTGCATCGTTACTTTCTTTTCATCATCTGGTTATATTGCGTTGATGAATGAGAACGAAAAAAGCCAAGAGGTGGATAACATCTTCTACCTTCCTTTGGACATGAAAAGCAATGTTAGAGAATTTCTAGATATTGTGCAACCTTCGAAGGCGGTCTTTGCTATCTCTGAATATTGGGTAAATTACTTGTCAGAATTGCATCGCCGCGAGATACCAACCTATCTTGTTTCAATGTTAGTAGCTGATAGTTCTTATCTTCTGAAGTGGTATGGTTACCCCCTCCGAAAGGTTTTCAAGGTCTTTACAAAGTTCATGGTTTTGGACGAACGATCGAAGGAGAATCTGGCAAAAATAGGCTTTGATAATGCGGAAGTGATAGGTGATCCTTTGTTTGATAACGCTATTCGCATAGCCAAAGAGCCTTATCAAAACACAATAATAGAGAAGTTTTGTGCTGGTAATACGCCAGTCTTTGTGGCTGGTAGTGTGAGCGATGCTAACGATTTATCGCTTGTGTCTTCTTTAATTAAGCACGAACGAGATGTTAAGTTCCTTGTTGTTCCACATGAGATAGATGCTGTGACACTCCATGAAGTGCAGGAGAAGATACCTGCAAAGTCATTGTTATATACGGAATGTACCGCAGATACCGACTTTACCGATGTACAAGTGTTGGTCGTTAATATCCTTGGCTCGCTTTCACGTATCTATCGTTATGGTAATTGGGCATACGTTGGAGGTGGTTTTACAGCCTATCTGCATAGTGTTATCGAACCAGCTGTTTATGGTATACCTGTGGCTTTTGGTCCAAGAATAGAACGTAAGACAACCCCGAAAGAGATGGTTCGTCGAGGTATAGGAGCAATAGTCACAACACCAGAAGGCTTGTGTCACTGGTTCAATCAGGTGAGAGAAGTAAGGGAACAGGAGGATGTGAAGAGTCGGGCAAGGGCTTTCATAGAAGCAAATGCCAACTTCACTCAAAAGGTTTGTGCAAACATAGAGCAATGAGAAAAGTACGTTATTATATATTCCTCGGTCTCCTCAAGTGTATAGCCTTGCTGCCCTTCTGGTGCTTGTATCGGATAAGTGACTTTATATATCTCGTTTTGCGGTATGTTATTCATTATCGGAAACGAGTGATAACAGGTAATATCAGTAGATCATTCCCAGAGTTAAGTCAAAGGGAAGTAGGCATTATCACCAATAAATTCTATCGTCATTTGGCAGATGTCATAGTAGAGTCTGTGAAACTCCTGCACGTTAGTGATAAAGAGATGAGACGCCGTGTTGAGGTGAAGAATGGTGATGAGGTAGAACGTAAAGCGGCTGATGGTCTCCCTGTAATACTATTCCTTGGGCATTATGGAAATTGGGAGTGGGCACAGGAAGTATCGCATTATTACAGTCGACCAACATTCACTTGTGAGTTATATCGACCTGTAAAAGACAAGGTGATGGACGATTTGATGTTACGCATCCGAAGCCGTTTTAACACCACACTTGTTACACAGCAAGAAGCCATCCGATTCCTTTTAAGGAAGTATCGGAGTAATGAGCAATTCCTTGTGGGGTTCATATCTGACCAGCGTCCGAATAGTCAGAACCTTCATAACTGGACGCAGTTTCTGCATCAAGACACCGCTTTTGCTGTGGGAGGAGAAGAGATTGGTAAGCACGTAAATGCCCATTACTTCTTCCTACATGTTGAGAAACCGCGACGTGGTCACTATGTTATGACCTTTCAAGAGGTGCGTCCTGAAGATGATAAAACGAAGTTCCCTTATACTTTACAATACCTCCGCATGATGGAGGAAAACATCCGTAAGCAACCCGAATTATGGCTTTGGTCGCATAACAGATGGAAGTTTGACAGGGAAGGAAAAGCCATTCATTAGAAGTACTAAATAATAGATACAATGAATATCGTATGTGTAATTCCTGCGCGAGCAGAGTCTTCGCGCTTTTTTGAAAAGCCTCTTGCATTGATCTTAGGCAAGCCAATGATACGTTGGGTGTGGGAACATTGCAAGGAAGTAGAGCAGTTCAGTGAAGTGTATGTAGCAACAGATAGCGAGAAAATCAAGGCTCTCGCAGAATCGTTCGGAGCGAAAGTTGTTATGACAGCATCTGATCATGACACTGCAACAGAGCGTCTTTATGAGGTTTCAACAAAGGTTGATGCAGATCTATATGTCATGGTGAATGGTGATGAACCATTGTTGACTAAGGACTACATCACGCAGTGTATTCCTGCAAGCATAGGTGAGGGAGAGATGTATGTGTCTAACCTTATGACCGATTTCCATAACCCTGTTGAGGTCGTTGATTCAACTAACTTGAAGATAGTAACAGGTCATAATAATCGTTGCTTGTTTATCTCACGCAGTCCAATTCCATATCCAAAGGGCAATATGGATTATGTTTATCATAAGTTCGTGGGCGTAGGTGCTTTCAATCATAAGGCTTTGGAGTTCTATCATACGACCCCTCGTGGACCTATAGAGAAGATAGAAGAGAATGATTCCTTCCGCTTTATCGAGAACAATGTGCCTATTTATTACTACAATTGCCATTGTCGCTCACTCTCAGTGGACAACCACAAAGACATTGCGGGAGTTGAGGCTATTATGAAAGGCGAAATGGAATAAGAAGGAAATCACCTATGGGTAATTCAATAGGGAAGATCTTGGACTACGTATTCGTACCTCGAATATGTTATCGTCCACGTCTCTCTTCCATCATGGCGGGGCTTAGCTATGATGAAAGAGAGATAGTTATGGATCGTGTTGCCTACTATAATAAACTTCAAGAGCATACCCATATAGATGGAGCAACTACTGTTGGGCAATATAAGTTCCCGTTTAAGAAGAAAAAGTTTGGCGATAAGAAGAGTCGTCTTTCTACTTATTTCTTTGACCAGTATAGTGTCTTGAAGTATTTTCCAGCGGCATGTAGATTCAGATATGAGCATGGGGATGTTACACATGTGCCGTCTCAACCTGCGTTTGTAAAGAGCCGTCCGATAGCAGGAGACAATGTGAATGCGGTCTTGCTGAAGCTCGATCAGCATAGACACTTCCGTTTCGTGCATGACGAAAAGGCTTTTGCAGAAAAGAAGAACATGCTTGTCTCAAGGACAACATGGTGTAATGCTCGTCCTCACAGACGTAAGTTTTGCGAGATGTTTTGGGATCATCCCATGTGCAATATAGGTAAGTCTCAAGCCGAGCCAAACGAAGATTTCCCTGAAAGTATCAAAGGATTCCTAAGCATTGAGGAGCAGTTAGATTATAAGTTTGTCGCTTGCATTGAAGGAATGGACGTTGCAACGAACCTCAAGTGGGTGATGTCTTCTAATTCAATAGCCGTTTCTGCACCAATGGTTTATGAGACTTGGTATATGGAAGGAAGGCTTATTCCTGATTATCATTATATAGAGGTAAAACCTGACTACTCCGACTTGATAGAGAAAATAGAGTACTATATTGCACATCCATCAGAGGCTGAAGCCATCATAGAACATGCCCATGAATGGGTGAAGCAGTTCCAAAATCCAAGAATCGAATTGGCTACGCAGCTTGCAGTAGCACAAAAGTACTTTGACTTAACAGACCTATGATGACTAACGATAACCAGCGGCATGGACGGAAAGTGCATATTGCATTCCTTTCAAAAGACTTCCCTTGTGGTGGAGCTGAGCGTGTAACGTGTGATGTGGGCAACTGGTTATGTTCCCACGGATTCGCTGTTACGGTCTTTGTTATGAACCATTTGCAAGAGAACTATCCGAAGGGTTTCCAGCGATTGTTCGATGTGAAACCTCTTCCTAAGGGTAATATCCTATGGTCACCACATGTTGCCAAGGCTATTCGTGATGCCGTATTAAGGGAGAAGGTGGATATTCTTGTGACTTATCAGAAGCAACGCTATGCAGCTTGGTTGAAGGCAAAGACAGGTGTAAAGATGGTCTTTGTTCTTCACAATCCACCGTTCCATGAACTGTTGGGGCTTACCGTAGCTATTGGTGAAGCACATCCTTTTAAAAGGAGTCTGTTACAGGTATGGAAGAAGGTAATGGATATGGATTATTACAGAAAGTACCAGAAAGTATATCACTGGGCGGATGCTTATGGTGTACTTTGTCAGTCTTTTAAAGATCAATTGACGGAGAACTTGAATCTACCAGCTGATAATAAGGTATGTGTCTTACCCAATTCTGTGCCCTTACCAACTGATGTTAACTTGGATAAAGAGAAGATCATCCTTTATTTGGGACGCTTTGCTCATATACAGAAGCGTGTTGATCGCTTGTTACGAATATGGAAGATCGTACAGCCGCAACTACCTGATTGGAAGTTGGAGATTGTTGGCGGAGGTGTAGAAGACGCATCACTAAGGGCAATGGCAACAACGCTTGAACTGAAGAATATAGCTTTCGAAGGACCGACCAATCAGACAAAGATGTATTATGACAAGGCTTCCATCTTGTGTATGACATCGTCTTATGAAGGTTGGCCATTGGTCTTAGCTGAAGCACAAGCTAATGGCGTTGTCCCTATTCTGTATAATAGTTTCACAGCAGTTACAGCTGTTGTCTCAAGCAAAGAGGAAGGTGTTCTGATAGAGCCATTCGATGAAGAAGCATACGCCAAAGCGTTAGTTGCACTTGCCAAAGACGATGAACGCAGGAAGAGAATGCAGCTACGAGTGATTGAGAAAGCAAAGACATACAGTATTGATAATACAGGGGCTGCATGGCTCCAAATGGTTAGGAGGATACTAAATGAAGATAGGGGTTGATGCAAGGAAGATATTACGTAATGCCACGGGATTAGGCAATTACGGTCGGACATTGGTGTGTAATATGTCAGAGTTGATAGCTGACAACGATCGTCTCTTGCTGTTTTCTCCAGATGAGGGGAAGCCTGCTTTGAAAGCTATCTCTATACCTCAAAAAGGTGAGTTGGTGGTTCCTACAAACTCATCCATCCCTTTATATAAAAGGTGGTGGCAGTTGAAAGGAATGGTAAAAGACTTCCGTAAGCATGAAGTGAATGTCTTTCATGGACTCAATGCAGAGTTACCAAAGGGTATTAGTAAGGTTGTTCCTGCCATTCTTACAGTTCATGACCTTATCTTTCTGCGCCATCCCGAATGGTACAACCCCATTGATAGGTGGCTTTACACTCGTCGTTTCTATAACGCCATCAATGAGGCAACACACATCATAGCCATCTCTGAATGTACAAAACGAGATATTATAGAGTATGGGAAGGTGTCCGAAGAGAAAATATCGGTAATCTATCAGAGTTGTAGTACACGTTTTGCAGCTCCTGTAGATGTTTCTTTAAAGCATAAGGTAAGGGAGAAGTATCACCTTACAAACGACTTTATCCTCTTTGTTGGTACAATAGAAGAGCGCAAAAACGCCCTTGAGATAGTGGAAGCCTTACCTTATTTGGAAGGTGTTGATGCGGTTATAGTAGGAAGACGAACGCCTTATGCTGAACAAATAGAGGCGAAAGCTATGGAACTTGGAGTCGCTGATAGGGTTCATCTCCTATCTGGTATTGATGATGAAACATTGCATGCTCTATACCATTCGGCAGCTGTCTTTGGTTATCCGAGCCGTTATGAAGGGTTCGGAATACCCATCATTGAGGCAATGGAAGCTGGTCTCCCTGTTGTCGCAGCGACGGGAAGTTGTTTGGAAGAAGCTGGTGGTAAGGGTAGTCTATACGTGAGTCCAGATGATCCAAAGGCATTTGCTGAGGCTATAAAGCGTATGTTACCAGGTGGTGACCAGCGTGAGCAGGCTATCTGTGAGGGCTTGGAATACGTCAAGAAGTTCGATGGTAAGAAGGTTGCCCAACAGGTGATTGATATATATAATAGGTATGGCAAATAAAGAAACCAAGCGTATCCTTGTCATAAGACTATCAGCATTGGGGGATGTTGCAATGACTATCCCTGCTATCTATAGTATGGCTAAAACCTATCCACAACACCGTTTCTATGTGTTGACGATGGCTTTTTGTGCCAAGCTCTTCATCCATGTTCCAGAGAATATAACACTGTGTCCTGTGAAGGACAGAAAGGCTGTCTTAGAGCCAATTAAGGGCTTGAAGTTTGACGCTGTAGCCGATTTACACAACGTGATGCGCTCTTGGAAGATTGATTTACGCTATCTTTTGCGAGGCGTGCGAGTGGCAATGCTTGACAAGAAACGTAGTGAACGACATGCAATAACACATCAACATAAGTACACGGAGAGTAAGTTTACAGCACGATACTTCGATGTTTTTAGACGATTAGGACTACCTTGTGAACCTCAGTTCGATGGCTTGTTCGATAAGAAACCAACCTTACCTCTACAATTAACAAAGCCGGAGAACGAACATTGGATAGGTATTGCACCCTTTGCAAGATATAAGAATAAGACCTATCCAGCCAGTCAGATGCAAGAAGTTATTGCCTTGTTGAATCAGACGGAGAACGTGAGAGTGTTCTTATTCGGCGGTAGGGGAGAAGAAAAGGCAACTTTAGAGTCATGGACAAAAGAGTTGGCTAACGTCAGATGTATCGCTGGTTCATTGCAATTACACGAGGAATTGGCACTGATGGCATGGCTTGATGTGATGGTGTCTATGGACTCTGCCAATATGCACTTAGCCTCTCTTGCAGGCGTGCGTGTCGTGAGTATATGGGGAGGAACAGCTCCCGCTTGTGGCTTCTTAGGCTGGCAGCAGCAAGAAAGTGACGCTTTGTTGACACATTGTGATTGCCAACCTTGTACGATAGCGGGGGCAGATGAGTGTGCAAAAGGTGATTACCATTGCATGACGACATTAACCCCATCGCAAGTTGTAGATAAGTTGGTGAATGTGATAAGGACGAACGATAAGAAGTGATATAACGTATAGATAAAGATAAGAACATCATTAGATAGACTGAAAAAATTGATTATGAAGAAAGATCTTTCAATATTATTGTGGCTGTTTATAGCCTTTACTTTGTTTTTCTTAGGTATTCAGAAGCCGTTATTCCTCATTTATAACCATGGCTTCGGAAAGTTATCTCCATCGTTCCATGACATCTTGGAGATTTATGTACATGGTTTTGCCATTGATATGGCAACGGTGGGTTATATGATGGCAATACCTCTCTTGCTCTTTGGTATCAAATGGGTATGGGCGAAGTTCCCTATTAAGAAGAGTTTAAACATCTATCTCGTCATTATCTCTATATTACTGACATTGGGCGCGTTAGCCGATGCATCGTTGTATGAGTTTTGGGAGTTTAAGCTCGATCGGATGGCGTTCTTTTATCTTAATGACCCAAAGGATGCTTTTGCGAGTGTGTCAGTAGGATATCTGCTTGTACGTCTGCTCGGGTGGATCGTACTATCTGCTATCTCATACGCCCTACTTGCATGGCCTTTATGGAAAGTACAATTAGGAAAGATAAAGACAAATCCATGGTTGCGTGGTGTCCTCTTTGTTGTGATAGGGGGAGCCTTGTTTGCTATGATTCGTGGTTTAAGAATATGGCCAAATACGCCAGGTCGTGCGTTTTATAGCAATGTCACATTCTATAATCATGCAGCTTTGAATCCAATCTTCAACCTTATGTACAGTCTTCAGAAGGAGGAGGACGACTACAAGGAATTTGATGCTTTCGATGAGAAAACGCGAGCTAAGCTATATGAGGGTCTATTTCCAACAAAGGCCGATAGTACGGAGAAGCTCATCAAAACATCACGTCCTAATGTGTTAGTAGTGGTTCTTGAGGGCTTTGGCTCATGTTTCATCGAAGGCTTAGGAGGTATGAAAGATGTTGGGGTAAACATTAATCGCCTCTTACCAGAGAGTGTTGTCTTCGATAGTTGTTATTGTGGTAGCTTCCGAACAGACCGTGGTATTGTGTGTGCAGTGAGTGGTTATTTGGGGCAACCAACGACAAGTATCATGCGTTTTACACATAAGATTAAACATTTGCCAGGCTTACCAAAGACCCTGAAGAAGTATGGCTATCAGACACAAGCACTCTATGGAGGCGACGTGTCATTCTTTAATATGTCTGAATACTTCCTTGATTCGGGGCATGACAAGTTAGTGACAGAGGATGACTTCCCCGCTTCTGACAGAACAACTAAGTGGGGAGTACCAGACCATGTAACCTTTAACTGGTTGTATAATGACATTGTTCGTCGTGATAAGGAGAAGTCTGGTCCATGGTACACGACCTTCTTAACCATCAGTTCTCACAACCCGTTTGATGTGCCTTATCACCGTTTGAAGGATAAGAAATACAATGCTTTCGCATATACGGATCAGTGCTTTGGAACATTCATAGATAAGTTGAAGAAGACTCCAGCATGGAAGAATCTACTCATCGTAGTGGTTGCTGATCATGGATTTAACTGGCGTGAGATTGCTTCACCGAAGTTCCCTTACATTCCATTCTTGATGATGGGTGGTGCTATTAAGCATCCTCAGCGTATCCATAAACTGATAAGTCAGACCGACCTTCCTGCTACTGTCTTAGGTCAAATGGGTATTCCTCATGAAGACTTCACCTTTAGTCGTGATGTAATGGGTAATACTTATCGTTATCCGTTTGGCTTCAATACCTTTAATAATGGCTTCAATTTCTGTGATTCAACGGGCTGTACTGTCTATGACAACGTAAGTAAACGAGCTATTTATGGGAATGACAAGCGACGCATAAACATAGGTAAAGCCATTTTGCAGACCTTGTATCACGATATGGCAAAGCGTTAATAGCAATACAGAATCATGTTATGAATCTCATACAAAAGATTAGAAATTATATCTCTTCATGCCGTTGGGTAGTGCCAATCACTACTCAATGGCCTTTATTTATCAGTTATATCGTATTGATAGGATGGAGTTCTATAACTCAGAATATCTATGCGCGTGCTTTCGTAATCTACTTGCATGCTTATATCGCGACCGTTATCGTCACATGGACTAAACGCTCGTGGGTGAAAGTGCTGATCTATATTGTAGCTTTCATCTTATTCTTTATTAATGCCTCATTGAAGGTTAACTATGACTTAGAAATATCCCCCAGCGTATTGATGCTGTTAGCTGAGACGAATGCAGAAGAGAGCTCGGAGTTCTTACATTCATTGCTGCACACGAGTACAGCATGGATTATTCCAGCATTGACAGTGGTCTTTATTGTACTTGTTGTAATAGCTGAGAAGAAGAGGATGAAAGGTACATTATATTTAGAAAGGAAACGTCCTTTCCGTATATTGTCAGTATTTTCTGGGATAATGCTCACTGTTGGTGTGATTGGTTCCTATTGTTATATAGGTCTCTTCCAGTGCAAGAATCCAGATGACGTCTCTGTTTGGAATCTACACATGAGTTACCCCAGCGATGCGCTGACAAGGGTGGTTGTGGCTCTTTATGATTCACATCTGGCTAAGAAAGAAATGGAAGGAACGGCACTATTAGCGGAAAATGTGAAGTCAACAAAGAGTGATGTTGATGCAAAGGATTCGTTGAATATCGTCCTTGTGATCGGTGAATCGTATATAAAAGATCATGCTTCTGTGTATGGATATGGACTTAATACTACTCCTTTCTTATTGCATGAGAAGAAAGCGGGACGGTTAGTTGCATTCACAAATGCCGTCTCTCCATATAATTTTACAACCAAGGTAATGCGCAATCTGATAAGTACGAATAGTCTTGAAGATGGTGTTCGATGGAGCGAACGCCCACCATTAACAGCCGTATTCAAGCGAGCTGGCTATTTTGTCAGTATGTATGATAATCAAAGAACCTTTGCTTTTGGAGCAACATTCACCTTTGCTTTGAACAGTTATCTTTATGCACCACGTGTCTTGAAAGTATGCTATGATAGGACAAACAACAATTCTTTTGAGTATGATGGACAATTGGTTGATAGATATAAACGTGATTTTCAGGAGCAACATAGCCATGCTCTGACTATCTTCCATCTCATGGGACAGCATATAGAAGCTGTTAAGCGTTATCCTGATGATAGGCAGTTTAACCATTTTTCTGCTGATAGTATTAAGCGGAAGGAACCATGGATAACAGAGGAGATGAGGAGGGGTATTGCTGAATATGATAATGCTACATTGTATAACGACTATGTGCTGAAGCAGATAATCAGTCAATATGCTCATAGAAATGCAGTGGTGATTTATGTTTCTGATCATGGTGAAGAGGAGTATGACTATCGTCCAAGTGCGGGTAGAAAGGGCAGTGATGACTTGAAAAATATGCTTTCTTATCAATACAGTGTACCTATGATGGTGTGGTTCTCTGATGCCTTTAAAGAGAAATATCCTACTAAGGTTCGGCAGATAGAGGCATCGGCAGCAAGGCCTTTGATGACAGATAACATTTGTCAAATACTGTTCTATCTTGGTGGTCTGACCTCTTCTCCCTATTACTCAGCTAAGCATAATGTGTTGAGCAAGGACTATGTTTGTGGGAAGCGTATCGTTGATGATAAGTATAATTACGATAAGATCGTGCGCCCGTGAGGGATAACAAATAAGAACGGGGTGCTCTTCAAGGATGTAGAAGGGCGTCCCTTCATATTGTGCGAAGCCTCATCTCCATAGGTGCGGGTACTCCCCTCATTACATGAAATAGTATTCGTGTTAAATTCCCAAAGGCAGGATGTGACAGGCGGAAGTAGGATAGTATGAAGAGAAAAGGATAATGTGATAAAGTGCAAAGTTAATTTTGCTGTCATTCCTGTCACTCTTTTGTAGCATGTAACTACCTGTTTGTTAGTAAGTTGATTGAAATGTTAAAAGTGACAGCAACTTTAATTAAAAATAAAATAGGGTTTTAAGAGTATTAAAAAGGTTCGTTTTCCATTCTCGTTGATACCCCATTATTCAACGAAAATATAAGTGGATATACTAAGTAAACAATCTTGTGGATTCGAGCAAAGGGCATTTTAAATTGCACCTTTTCGATAAAAAAGTTTGGAGAAGTTTTGTTGTTTAAATAAAAAACGCTACCTTTGCACTCGCAATTCAGTAATGAGTTAGCTCTTAATGGGATATGGTGTAATGGTAACACTACAGATTCTGGTCCTGTCATTCCTGGTTCGAATCCGGGTATCCCAACGCTTAGAGAGATAGAGTTATCTATCTCTTTTTTGTTTAAAATTTGGTTTATTTCATCTTTTTAATTATTTTTGCAACCGTAAACCTTACTTATTTCCTGGTGGATTCTTGTTTTCAATGGCTGAAGTCCGCAAAGGGCGAAAAGGGGCACTCTTAACGATAGACTCTATAAGTAGGTTTATATATATATGATAAAGGTGTTTACTTGGCACTTTGTTCTTAGTACTTGGGATCTTTACAATTTCTCTCTGTCAGGAATGAGGTAATGGTAGATACTCATGGTGTGTGTGTTCACTGAGCTGGAGGTATACTTTGTTAAAAGGTCTGACAGAGGTGATATATACATATCGGAGTGAGTTTCTGAGTTGCTCGTTCAACTGAGATGGACAATGCGAAGATCTCCAAGTGTGGGACGGGTAACGGGTATAGACTCCCACGCTTTTTCGTGTATATAGGAAGGACTCGCAAATGTTACTTTCAGCTGGGAGTGCTGAATATAAAGTTTCGTAAAATGGTAGAACAAAACAATGGAATAGATGATTTCCAGAAATTCTCAGATTTCGCTGGAGCAAAGAAATTAAGAATAAGCAATAAATTAAGAATAGTATCGGACTTGAGTGGGAAAAGTAGAACTGTTTTTTATAAATATTTTAATACAGAAAACCTGTTGAAGTCTTTAGCAGAAAATTCCCTATACCTTGCAAGTCCATCTCAATGGGATGACCCCTTTGAAACGAAATATATGGAGTCATTAGGAACCATTGCTCCCCAGGACGAAAAAGATACGAGCACACTTAAAGAATATTCAGTATTTGCTACCTGTTTTAAAGGAGAAAGTGAAATTGTCAATGAAGAAGCAGCATGGAAGATTTACATGTCAGGAAGTGAAAGTATCGTTCGTGTAGAAATAGATGCTTATAATCTTTGCTATGGCTTGTGTAATTCCATTTTTGATGAAGGTAAATTGTATTTTTCAAAAATGGTTTATCAGTCAAGGAATGATATCGTTACTCCTGCGGGTATACCTGTCCCTGGTGAACCAGATAGCGAAGAAAAACTGCAGGATCTGTTTATTAATAACTTTTCTCTTAAACGTAACGCATATAACTATGAGGAAGAAGTACGTGTAAGTCTAATTAGAAAAGATGGAAAGGATATCGATCATATGATCCTTTCAAATTTCAATTGGGATGATGTTATAAACAAAATAACTTTGCAACCACTTAATCCCTTCCAACCTCAATATGAAGAAAAATTACTAAGAAATATCTCAACTTATCAAAAAATTAAGTATGTGAATAGTAAGATGAAAATATACAAGTCTAATCTTTACGATTCAAATGAGGAAAACGAAGAAACAGAGATAAATTTATAAACGACTAGGAAGTGATTTTTACTCGGTTGGACGTTGTTCCTATACCCATTAACAGCAGCGTTCGCTCAGTTCAGCGGATCGGAGTCAAGAACCAAGAACAACTTCTATCTGATTTTCTATGCTGAGCAACTGAAAGTTCTATCTTGAACAAAACCATCATAGCTTGGACGACCTGTAGAGTTGTAGCTTTTTGTATAAACTACCTCTACTATTGCACGAATGGTTTTCCAACCAATAATGGTTTTTGCTTGAGGGGGAATGTCTGTTTTATCTTCCTTTGGATAAGGAAGATATCTGTAAAACTTGGAGAGGATAGCTTTTGTTTCATACCATAAAGGAAAATATTCGATATGAACAAATTTAATGAAGAGTTTTGCAGAGGTCTCCATGGTTGTTTCAAGATGAATATGTTTTCCCTAAAAGAAAATCAGCAACTTAGATGTTAGATCTAAGTTACTGATTGCTTATTGTGGACCAGCCTGGGCTTGAACCAGGGACCTCCAGATTATGAGTCTGTTGCTCTAACCAACTGAGCTACAAGTCCGAGATGTGGTTGATACGAGTGCAAAGGTAATGAAATAAATGGAAATAGGAGAATGGAGAAGAAAGAAAATGACAGTTTTAACACATTTTGAGAAGTAGTGAAGTGCGTTTGTGGTGGTTTCTAAGTAACTTTGCAAGGGGCTTTGCTAAGGAGAGTGGGGGGCTTTGCTAAGGGGAGTGAGGAGCTTTTCTAAGGAGTGAAAGGAGAGTGAGGAGCGAAAGAGGGTTAAGATAATAGTGCTGTTGAGGAGGATTGTTTGAAGAGATGGAAGAGGGGAGAAGGAGGACAGATAACTGTTGGAAGGATGGTAAATAGTGTATAAGGAATTTGGAAACGATATATATAAAGCAAGGAGAGAAGGTTGAGATAGGAGAGCTGGTAGCTACTATCGGCTTCTTTGATGGTGTGCATCGTGGGCATCAGTATCTGATAAGGAATGTGGTTGATGAGGCGCATCGAGTAGGGATGATGTCGGCTGTGATAACGTTTGATGAGCATCCTCGGCAAGTGTTGAAAGCGTCATTAGGGAAGGAAGAGGATGTGAATAGCCGACCAGAATTGCTATCATCGCTTGATGAGAAACTGCTGTTATTATCAAAGACAGGCATTGATAAAGTCATCGTGTTACACTTTGATGTCGCATTGGCAGACTTATCTGCACGCGAGTTTATGGAGGACGTCTTACGCAATCAACTGAATGTACGGAAGCTGCTCATAGGTTACGACAATCGTTTCGGGCATAATCGTTCGGAGGGATTCGATGATTATAAGCGATACGGCGAGCAGTTAGGAATAGAGGTCATACACAATAATGCCTACCTTCCCAATGGTGAGAAGATTAGTTCGTCACAGATAAGGACATATATAAAAGAAGGTGATATCGTGCGCGCCAATCACTATTTAGGTTACGATTACACCATCTCTAGCAAGATTGTGAGCGGCTTCCAGAATGGTCACAAGTTAGGTTTTCCCACTGCCAACCTTGATATCAACGCTTGCCAACAGCTCCTACCTATGCGTGGCGTATATGCAGTCATGGTTCAATTAGCCCACTCCCTCGTATGGAAGCGTGGGATGATGAATATCGGTAAACGCCCCACATTCGATGGAACGAAAGAAACTTTAGAAGTAAACATCTTCAATTTCGAGGGCAATCTCTATGGGCAAGATGTCTCTATCCGATTCATTGGTAAGATACGAGATGAGCGTAAGTTCGATTCCCTCGAAGCCCTATCCCAGCAGCTCGAACAAGACAAACATACCATCAACGCACTCTTCGATAGGCGTCATCCGATGGTTGATAACATAGTAGAACAATAATAAACAAGGAAGAATATGAAGTCAAGAGAATTATGGACAGCCGTTCTTTATACCATATTATTTGTAGCACTCTTCATCGTGTTGCGAGTTATTGCATTAGTAATTACCAATCTTACAGTTTCATTCATTAATGGAACTCCCTTCTTAACTACGATGAATGGTGCCAAAGATGGTACTTCGATAGCCCTGTCAACAGTGATTAGTAGTTTGTTAACCCTCCTCCTGTTCACTCGTACAAAGTGGGCTCCAGTATCTAACCTCTATCTCAAGTCACGTCCGTGGGGCGTTCTCCTTTGGGCAGCTTTGCTTGCTTTAGGTTCTATTCTCCCGATGGAGTTTATAGCAGAGAAGATTAATCTCACCATGCCCGAACAAGCGGAAGCAATGTTCCAAAGCATTATGAAGACATCTTGGGGATATATCGCCTTAGGTATCATGGCACCATTGGCAGAGGAGGTAGTCTTTCGTGGTGGTGTACTCCGTGTACTCCTGAATGCAACGGGCAGTAAAAGTCACTGGATAGCTATCATCCTCTCGGCTCTCGTCTTTGGTTTCATCCACTTCAACCTGGCGCAGGGCGTCCACGCCTTCTTGCTCGGTTTGGTACTTGGATGGATGTATTATCGCACAAAGAGCATTCTACCAGGGCTTATGTTGCATTGGATGAACAACACAGTAGCCTATGTGATGTTCCATTTAATGCCACAGATGAGCGACGGAAAGCTCATCGACTTCTTCCATGGAAGTGAGCGCATGATGTATGGCGGACTATTTTTTTCGCTTTGCATACTCATCCCGTCCATCTTCCAATTAGCCCTTCGGATGAAGAAGGCATAACGAAGAACCTTCTTATTCAACAATGATAAGGGTGCATCAAATGTCCGTTAGGATTATTGATGCACCCCTTTTTTAGTCCTGTTACCTATGACCTCTTTCAGTCTCAGCCCATGAAACTCATTGTATCATACGTCTGAGACACAGAGTCTCACGTACGTGATACACAGCGTCTCACGCCTTTGAGACACACAGTTTCAGTACATGAAACCCACAGTTTCAATACATGAAACGCAGGGTTTCAATACATGGAACGCAGGGTTTCAATATATGGAACGCACAGTCCTAGTCTTTGGTAATGCTGCAGAGAATTACATATTGTCACACTCTTCGCCCTCATGTACAGGAATCTTAGCGTCCTTTGTAGTCTTCACAGCCTTATAACCGAACTTCTCAAAAGCCTTTTGCAACTTCGCTTCATCTGTCTTCTTGGCATCATAAGTGATATAAACTTTCTGCTCTTCAGTGCTTGTCTTGATGTCTTTCACACCTTTTTCAAAGCGGAGATTCCCCTTTACTTTGTTCTCGCAGTTGGCGCAGTGCATTTGAGGAGTCGTAGTGAAAATAACAGTCTTGAGCTCTTTTGCTGATGCAATCATGGCTACCATGAGAAGCACCAAAGTGATGATTGACTTTTTCATAATCCTATATTTTATATTTAGTAATTAATATGTTTGAATCTTATTGTAGTCGCTTTCCTAGGTTAAGACGTAAGCCCACGTATGCCATCGCACCTTGGATAGGACCATAGACCATCGTTGGTTCGAAGGTGTTCGACCATGGATTGTCATATCCGATGATAGGGTTCTTCTGCTTGAAGTTGGTTAGATTCTCGCCACCAACATAGACCGAGAAGTGACGGAAGTGGCGTGTTATCTGTGCATTCACTTGCCCGTAAGCCTTGTAGGTGCGCTCCCATGATAGGTTGCCTGTCACTGGTGAGGTGTAAGGTTCGGGCATTCGTCCACCGCCATTGAGTGCTAATGTAGCATCGAACTGCCACAAACCTAGGGGCGTCTTATAGCTTGCGGTGAGCAAAGCCTTGTATCTGCTTTGCAGCGGTTTCCACATCAGTCGATTGTTGTAAGTCGCTTTGACGAGGTTATAACGATAAGCGGCTGTGAGGTCGAGCCCTTTGAATAACTCATAAGAGGCATCCACCTGGAAGGTGTGTGAGAAACTTTTGCCATTGAGATTGGTGATGTGCAGCTCCTGTGGGTTGGTATCGTAATCAACAAGCGTTTGTGAGATGAAGTGCGTGTAATAATATTCCGTATTCAACTTGAGTAACTTGTTGTTGATAGGGAAGGTGAAGCTTAGGCTTGCCCCATAGTTCCATGCAGCCTCCTGCTTGAGGTTGTCTATGATAAGGCGGCGTCCTGATGCCATGAGGAAATTGTTTTCAGCCAAAGCGTGAGGGCTTCGATAGCCCTTACCAGCCGATAGACGCATTGTAAGGAAGCTCGCTGGAACCCACTTCAGATGGAATCTTGGCGTGAAGAAGGTGCCATATATATTACTATGGTCAATGCGTAAACCCGCCATAGCGATGAGTTTACCATTCAAGTTATAGGTGTATTGCGCATAAGCACCAGGTGTTGTCTCACTCTCAATGCCCCTCGTCATAGGATAGAGGTTACCATAGTCAGACGGGTTATAGCCTGTTGGGAGCGTCAGTCGCTGGTGCAGATAGTCGTGATTGAGGCTCAATCCAGCCGATAGATTATGCTCTGGTGTGAAGTTCGTCTCGAATATCAATGAGGCATAAGCATTCTTTTCGTTGACGAAGTATTGCTTAATACCATATTGCGCATCCTGCTTGTGCATGGAAACGTTACCCATTAAGGCGATGTTCGTGCCGTGCTCAGGATTGAGAATGAGAGCGTGCTTCATGTAAGCCTCATAGCGGTCAGTTGCGATGTTGATGCGATAAGGTGTAGTCATAGCAGGCATTAAGGATGCGTGATGACTAACCTGTCCGCTCATTCTATCCTCTTTTAATAGTGACAAACCAGCGTGGAGCATGTAGTTGCCCGTCTTCCAGTACCATCGGTTCTGTAGGTTATATTGTCTCACTTGAGGGTCGTCTTGGAATCCATCCCCATTACCATCATGCCTACTCCAATTATTCTCGAAGTGTGCAAGAAGTTCCGTACTAAGGTTCTTGTTACCATTGATATGAATGTTACCATCCGCATTGGCTTCGAACTTCCCCATAGTACTTCCATATAGATTAACGCTCATGCCCGTCTCATCCTCTGGTTTGACGTATTCGACGTTAATCTGTCCAGTCATGGCTTCATAGCCGTTCTTCACTGAAGAGTTACCCTTGCTCACCTGCATACTCTTCATCCAGTTGCCTGGGACATAGCCCAATCCGTAAGGTAAGGCGGCACCGCGAAAGTTAGGGAGGTTCTCTGTTAGCATTTGAACATAGGTGCCACTCAATCCGAGTAACTTCACTTGTTTTGCTCCAGTAGTGGCATCTGAGTAGTTGACATCAACTGATGGATTGTTGACGAAACTCTCTCCAAGGTTGCAGCATGCAGCTTTGAAGAGTTCATCACGTAGAATATCCTTTCCGTTGATAGCGCCCGCCAACGTGCGCACAGTCGCTGCCCTTGCTGTTACCGTCACGTTTGAAAGCGTTTGTTCTTTCAGTGTTGCAGTTGTATCAATAGGGGTTGTTGTGGTGGAATCAATGGCCGTCTGTTGTGCGAAAGCCGTTGGAGTAAAGAGCAGCGCAAGCCCTGCAAGTTGTATTTTCTTATTCATATAAAGTCTTTAAAATGATAGTTTGAAATGAATCGTATGGCATTCTGTGTTGTCTGATGAGCCATACAATAATCCTTCGAGCCAACGAGAGAAACGTAGACGCATGATGGATAAGCCCATCAAGACATCCTCTTGGTTCCTAATAGTGCCTCGTTAAAGCTCTGATACGCCGAGTGCGTCCCTTCTTGAAAGGGATTCAGAGAGACTTTATATCAAATAAGAAGTGTGGTAAGAAAGCGTAGATATTGCCTAGGTGGACTATGCCAAAGCAATGACAGCACTTTCTCTGGAGCCTTTGTCAATGTGGGCAAAGGCAATAACGAGCAACTTGTAACTAGTTGCGGGAGTAGAGATATTTGGATAGGATGCACCTTCTGTATAGAAGATTGTGCAGTATTTGTGGCGGACAAGCTCTTTACTTGCAGTTTCATGCAGTGCTTATTAGCCTCTTTCTTGCAATGTCCATCCCTCATGTTATCGGCTACAGACACATTACCAGTATGCTCACAAACCATTGTCAGCACACCAGAACCAATCCAAACAATCATCAGTGATAGTAGGAGGGAAAGTGTTATATTTACCGATTTTCTCATCTTTTGCGGGGCAAAGTTAGGTATTTATTAGTAACTTTGCAACGTTTTTAAAGGTTATTTAGATGTTTCGTTCGTTCTTTAACAGGAATTTTTACAAGGGTGTAAGCCTTATTCTCGTAGCTTCCCTATTGTCATCTATTGCCAGGCGTAACCTCTCGTTGACAAGAAGACATATACAAAGATGTGCCGTAGATGTGACTGAAAAGTCTTATTATCAGTTGGACGTTGATGGTAAACCTGCAGCTTATTTCTCCAATTATACCGACTCCACCTTTGTAGAGGGTAGTCTGCCAGGTGACTCCATACACTCACGTATGTCCGTAACAGAGGGCTATTGGGTGAATAAACTACCCATTTTGCCTTCTAGCTTTGGGCGTATAGCTGTGATAAGGCGCCATTATCCTTCTACAATTATCAATCTGAAGGATCAGAAGTTGCGTCAGGTATTGATGTACGCATTGATGAAGATGGATATAAAGTTAGTGGGTTTACAGTCCAAGCGCAATGAAACTGCCTATTATTTGCGTGTTCATAGTGTGCAAGACTATGGTTATAACAAGATTGCCGATTATCATACAGCGGTGGTTCATCAGATAGATTCATTGCAAAGGATTATACACGTTTTGCAAGATATAAAACCTACTGCACGTCTTCGAATCCGTCAAGTGAATCAATACACAGCACGTGTATGGTATAAGTCCGGCGAGATAATGGTTTGTAATCGCTTGAATGATGAATCAAACCGATGGGCTCTTTGCTTGCAGACATCTGATTGTATGACTCCTTGGATGATCTCTTCACGCTTCGGCAGAGAGCGAGGAATGCAAGAGAGTTTGCGTAACTTCAAGGCTTATTCGCATCCTGTTCTTGGCTTTCCAGCAGGAGCTTTGATTGATTCTGCAGGTTATTACGTTGGCGAGCAACGAGGAGGAAAGGCTGAGGGGTATGGTCAGTATTATGGTAATGATGGTAGTTTTTATGATGGGCATTGGCAGGATGGCAAGCGAAATGGCTTTGGTATCAATGTTGCGCCACATGACTTTCTGAAGGTAGGGGAGTGGAAGAACAATGTATTTAAGGGCGAGCGTCTCACTTACAACGCTGATCGTATCTATGGTATAGACCTTTCTAAACATCAACATGAGAAGGGGGAGCAGCGTTACAGCATAGTTTGGAGCAAGTTAAGAATCACCCATCTAGGTACATTAAGTAGTAAGAAGGTGGAAGGGATAGTTGACTATCCTGTCTCATTCGCCTATGTTAAGGCTACAGAAGGGCGCACCTTGCTCAACAACTATTATTATTCTGATTACTTGGCAGCCCGTCAGCACGGAATTAGAGTGGGCTCTTACCATTTCTTCTCAACCTTGTCTTCGGGTTATATGCAGGCTAACTTCTTCTTAAAGAAAGCTCGATTCAAGAAAGGCGACCTACCACCTGTGCTCGACTTAGAGCCTACTGATGCGCAAATTCATGCTATGGGAGGTGCTGAAGTGCTGTTCAAACAAGTGAGGATATGGATGTCTATGGTATTTAAACACACGGGTCATCGCCCGATACTCTATATCAGTCAGTCGTTTGCTAACCATTATATGCCCTTAGCCCCCGACCTTGGTGATAACTATCTCGTGTGGATTGCGCGTTATGGAGAGTATAAACCGAACTTCAAACTAGCTTACTGGCAGCTTAGTCCTGATGGTAAGGTGCGTGGTATTCATGGTGATGTTGATATCAACGTGTTTAATGGGTATAGCAATCAATACGAAGACTTCTTAAAGAGACATTGCTTTTGAATGTCGCTTTAAGAAGTTATAAATAATTGTGTGACACGATTAAAATGCGCCTTAGAGAGTAATCTCTCCAGAGCCAAAGCAGCGGTGGTGCTGCTCATCATATATGACACAGAACTGTCCGGGGGCAACTCCATGAATACTCTCTGTAGAATGGATGAGGCACTTCCCATCGCTTAGTTGCTCCACAGTAGCCGTGTGATACTCTGGTGTATGGCGTATCTTGAAAGTCACCTTAGCAGGTAGTTCTGTGATACCTTCGGTTAGGAAGTGGAAATCATGCAGTGGGAAGTCCTTCTTATAAGCTGTTGCTGGATCATAACCATGGCTTACATAGAGAATATTCTGCGCCACATCCTTCTTAACAACGAACCAAGGACCACCGCCAAGACCCAATCCTTTGCGTTGTCCGATGGTGTGGAACCATAGTCCACGGTGCTCACCAATCTTCTTACCAGTCTCTAATTCGATGATGTCACCCATCTGTTCCCCCAGATAACGACGTACATACTCATTGTAATCAATGTTGCCAAGGAAGCAGATACCCTGTGAGTCCTTCCTACGAGCATTGATTAAGTGTTCCTGTTCGGCAATTTCTCTCACCTCATTCTTCGCATAATGCCCTATAGGGAATATCGCTTTCTTTAGTTGCCAATCGTATATTTGTGCTAAGAAGTCGGTCTGATCTTTTACAGGGTCAGGACTTGTTGTAAGCCATTTACGCCCATCAATCCATTCAGTCTGCGCATAATGCCCCGTTGCTATTAGGTCATAATCATGCCCCATCTTCGCATCGAAGGCACCAAACTTTATGAGTCTGTTGCACATCACATCAGGGTTTGGAGTGAAACCAGCCTTTACCTTCTCCATAGTATAGCTCGTTACCTGATCCCAATACTCCTTATGACAATCGATGACTTGCAACTTGCAGCCATAACGATGCGCCACGGCAGTAGCCATCTCCAAGTCTTCTTCAGAGTTGCAATCCCATTCCTCCTTCTCTTCTGGTCCTATCTTAATATAGAAACAATCGGGGTGTAAGCCCAGTCGAGCAAACTCATACACGACGACCGAGCTATCTACACCGCCAGAGAGAAGCACTGCGATGCGTTTATCTTTTATCTCCTGAATATCCATTCTATAATCTTTTCCTATCTAAAATACCATCAGGCCTGTACCTGTTCTTCGGTTATCTTCTTGCGATGCGATACCTTCATGCGATCAAAGCCAACGCCATATACACCATTAACAGCCCCTTGCGAAACGAATGCGTTGGGGTCTATTTCATCAATGAGTTGGTAGATGGCACGTGCTTCCGAACGCCTTGCTATGATGAAGAGCATCTTCAATTCCTTACTTGTATAGAACCCTTGTGCATTGATGATGGTACATCCACGAGGTACATCGTTATTGACTGCTGTTCCTATCTCTGCCCAGTGCTCCGATATAACAAAGAACTGAACGGAACCTCGCATACCGTTGATCAAGTAATCAACAACGTATGTCATGACAAAGAGAACGATATATCCATAGATCACTTTCTCCCAATTATTCAATACGAGATAACTTGAGCTAATAATGCAAAGGTCGCATGCCAAGATGACACGACCTAGTGAGATGTCACGGTACTTATGTATCATTGCAGCCACAACATCCGATCCGCCAGAGCTTGCATTGTACTGTAATGCGATGGCAACACCAGCTCCTAATAGTACACCTCCTACTACACAGGCAAGGAAAGGTTGGTCGGCAAAGAGTGCATGACCTGCGAACACCTGTCTAAAGAACGATGTAAAGATGGCAAAGGTGACCACTGCAAAGATAGTTCTAATGCAGAACTTCCATCCAAGAATCCTCAAAGCAATAAAGAGTAAGATACCATTAATTGCCAAGTAGGTATATTGAACGGGAATGTCCAAACCCCATTGGATAACAGAGGCAATACCCGCAATGCCACCAATTGTAATCTTGTGAGGTAAGAGGAAGGCGCACCATCCAAAACTACCAAGCAACATTGCAAAAGCAATCACTAAGAACTCCCATACGTCTCTTAGCTTGTTTTTTCTTTTTCTGACCATGTGTTTATCGATAAATAGTATTTTGCAAAGATAGTGAAAATATAATGAAAATCAAGTTGCAGGATGTTTTTTTCATCTCTATGAGATGTTCTTTCTCTTGCAAGAGAGTCTTTTCTCCAATCAAAGTAACGCCCTTTTCATTGCGAGGAAAGCCTTTCTTCACAGCAAAAAGAGCCTCTCTTTGCATGAAAGAAAGGCTCTTCTGTTTATTAGTTGGTATTCTCCTTGATTTGTGACTATTGCTTGTTTCGTTTGTTGAAGAGGCGGAAGAACTCTCCAATCCATAGAACGACAGAGGTGGAAGTGACGATGATCAACCAATCAGAAAGGCTAAGGGGAGTGACGTTGAACATCCTTCCACCGCACTGCACGATGATAATCTGCCCCACAAATATCAACAAGGCTATAACACCAAAACCCTTACAACCTTTCAAGTGGAAGGCACTGCGTCCTGTTGCAAAGGCTCGCGCATTAAACATATTCCAGAACTGTATCATCACAAAGAGTGTGAAGAAGATGCTCAACTCATGGTCAGTTAGTCCTTGATTCCCCATATTCTTCCATGTAAGGAAGTCGGTCATCGAATGAATAGGAGCATGTTCCAGCATATAAAGCAATGTGAGTAGGATTACAAAAAACAAACATCCAACACCGATAATGAGCCTTGTCATTGCTGGATTAATAATGAAAGACTTGCGGTTGCGAGGCTTATCATGCATGACAGATTCCGATGGTGGAAGGGAGGCGAGAGCCATTGCTGCGAAGGTATCCATAATGAGGTTGACCCATAACATTTGAGTTACTGTCAGTGGACTCTGCGTCCCCATCAGTGCACCTGCTAGAACGATAAGGCAGGCAGCAACGTTTACTGTCATCTGAAAAAGGATAAATCTCTGGATGTTCTGATAGAGTGATCGCCCCCACATTACCGCACGACCGATAGAACGGAAGGAGTTATCAATGATGGTGATGTCGGATGCTTCTTTCGCTACATTCGTCCCATCGCCCATTGATAAACCCACGTGTGCAGCTTTGAGAGCTGGTGCATCGTTTGTTCCATCACCCGTAACAGCTACGACTTGGTGCTGGGCTTGCAAGGCTTCAACCAATCGCTTCTTATCCATTGGGCGTGCGCGGGCTATGATCTTTAGGTTGTTTACACGTTTAGAAAGTTCTTCGTCGCTTAGAGCTTCAAACTCCGGACCTGTTATCACACAGTTGTCACAATCCTTCTCAGTCCATAGTCCCACCTGTCGACCTATCTCTTTTGCTGTTCCTGGGGTATCGCCTGTGACAATCTTAACATCTATACCAGCATCAAGACATTCCCGAACAGCAGCTGGAACCTCCTTACGAACAGGGTCGGAGATGGCTACGATACCTTGGAAAGTTAACCCTTTTCCTGTTTGTTTAATGGTATCGAGGAGGGTTGGAATTACCCCCTCGTGTAAGTTGTCATCGTCGATGAGCATACAAGCAAAGCCTAATGTGCGCATAGCTTGGTTCTGCCAGGTTAACAACTGGTTGCTAATTTCATCCCACGAACGATTCCCCATGATAGAAGAACAATAGTTACGGATGATGTCAGTTGCACCTTTTATATATAAGATGGTCTTCCCTGGAAGTTGAGCAGAGCGCACCAAAGTTCCCATGCACTTGCGTTCTGTTGAGAAAGGAAGTTCGTCTATCACTTCAGCCTCTGTGCGCAACTGACGATAATCATAGCCCTGATCATTTAACCAAAGTAGGAGTGCACCTTCTGTTGGGTTGCCTAAGGCGGTTGGGTGATGAGCATCAGTGAAATCGAGAGACGCTGTTGAGTTCACAGCAATAGCCTCTCTTGCTAGCGCCCTGTGCTCTTCAGTCTCCCTGTCAATAGCCATTTCACTCACACGCATTTGATTCTGTGTTAGCGTTCCAGTCTTATCTGTACAAATGACAGTCGTTGCTCCCATTGTTTCGCAAGCGTGCATCTTGCGCACAAGATTATTTGTTTTTAGCATGCGACGCATTGAATAAGCCAAAGAAAGCGTTACTGCCATAGGTAATCCTTCGGGAACAGCAACGACGATAAGCGTCACGCAAATCATAATTGAGTCTAGGAGATATTGCAGGAAGTGTACCCAATCGAAGGAGAAGTTCGAAAAGAACATGATAATGCGAGCGATGAGAATGAGGGCGGCAATGGTGTAGCTAGCCCAAGTAATAAGTTTGCCCAATCGTTCTAATTGCTCGGTAAGAGGTGTCTTAACGCTGTTGTCAATCTGAGAAGCTACGAAAACCTTACCATTTTCGGTGTTATCTCCAATCTTCTCAACACGGAATAAACCATGACCTTCCATCACCTTCGTTCCACGAAGGACGTAGTTTGTTGGGAAGGTTGCGTCTTTATCGAAATCAGCTTCATGTGTACTCTTATGACAGATAGGCTCTCCTGTGAGAGAAGACTCGTCTATGTTGAGAGAGATAGCTTGTAGTAACACTCCATCAGCAGGCACTTCAGAACCCGTGTTGAGCCTAACAACATCGCCAACCACAACCTCTCGCTTTGTTATTTGGGTGGTGTTGCCATTTCGAATGACCTCCACTGGCTCTTCGTCATTGACTTGGTTGAGAACAGAAAAGGCTTTGTTCGCTTTCTCCTCGAAGAAGAATGCCATGCCAGTAGCCAATAGTATGGCGATAAAAATGCCTACTGGCTCGAAAAACACCTCTGTTCCTTCATGCAAACCATAGTATTCATAGAAAGAGATAGCGATAGAGAGAATGCCAGCAACAAGTAGGATGATAATCAGAGGATCCTCAAATTTCGTTATAAAACGCTTCCACATAGGCTCTTTCGTAGGTGGTGTGAGGAGGTTCTCACCATACTTCTGCCTACTTGCTAACACCTCTTGATCATTAAGCCCGTTAATTATCTTCTTCTCTTTCATAATGTCTTTGTGTATGAGACAACGGCGACAAAAGGGAACATGTTTGCCTTTTAGCTGTTGTACTTGGGCTGCAAAGATACAAAGAAAAAATGATATTCGGCGACAGAAGGGAACATGTTTGCTATCAAGTGGAAGTTCCCTTGATTGTAAATAATCAGATAGTAGTATTCTTGTTTATCGTATTTTAGATGTGAGGAATTAGTGGAGGAGGGGCTTGGTATTATCTTTTATGGAGGAACTTGTTCAAATCCTTTAGTATAAATTATGGTCAAAAAAAGAAAGAGAAAGGTTACATATATGGAAACTAATGCTTATCTTTGTAGCAGACAATCAATAACATGGAACGAGAAGCAAGATTTAAGATAGCCTATATGCAGGATGCAATAGACTTCTTAACCCTCTTACCACAGAAAGCAAGGGTCAAAGTGGTATACAATATAGGTAAGAGTATGTTCGTACTCGACAATAGTTTGTTTAAAAAACTGGGTAATACAGATATATGGGAGTTCCGAACTCTATATGATGGGATGGCTTATCGCCTGTTTGCTTTTTGGGATACAGATGCAGAGACATTGGTTGTTGCTACGCATGGCATTACAAAGAAAACGCAAAAGACACCTTTAAAAGAAATAAAGAAGGCTGAGGAAAAGCGAAAAGAATATTTTAATAATAAGCGAAGAAAATAATGGGACAGGAGAAGTTATATACACATGAGGATATGCTTGACACCGTTTTGGGCAAGCAAGGGACTGTTTTGCGTGATGAATATGAGTCTGATATGAATTCGTTCCTTATGGGAGAAGCCATAAAGAAAGCTCGTCAGTCACGGCATTTAACACAAGAGCAGTTAGGAGAACTTATGGGTGTTAAGAAAGCGCAAGTATCACGTATTGAAGGAGGACGTAATCTTACATTCACTACTATCGCTCGTGCCTTTAAAGCAATGGGAATTAGTGCTTCCTTTGAAGCGCAGGGAATCGGTCGTATTGCATTGTGGTAAAGATGGTATTATTCTATTGGTAAAATTGAAGGAAATCATTTTTGCTGTCATTCCTGTCATCTTTTCACAGTATATAAGGTGTTAGTAATCAATGATATAGTTTGAATGTTAAAACTGACAGCAAATGAATTTCAAACTTAATTAGGGTTTTTATGTAATATAAATGAACTGGTTTTGTATTACGAAGATGGTTAGGAATACCTTTCATAAGCAGGACTTACGAACATAAGTCTACCCTTCACGGAAAAAGTCGAGTGCTTCCTTAATGTCTTCCTCCGTGATGGTCTGATCGATGCGGATGTCTCCAATACCACCAAGGAGCGTCACATTGATTTCATTACCACGATTCTTTTTATCGTGGTGCATGAGTTCTATAAGCTCAGGATAGTCGTTGCAGGTGATAGGAAGACTTCCATAATACGCTCGAATGAAGTTTACTGTTTGGCGCATGCGCTCTGTGGGGAAGTCTGTTTGTGTCGTTGCAAGATATAGTTCCGCAATCAGTCCGAAGGCGACAGCGTATCCATGCAAGACAGGTTGGCGCTTCATCGCCCATGACTCGAACGCATGTCCAAAGGTGTGACCGAGGTTTAAGGCTTTACGAATACCCTTTTCGTGTGGATCTTCAGCAACGATACGTTCCTTAATGCGTACACTTTTATGCAACATGGAGGCTAGTTGACGAAGATTAGGTTGTGCTAGATTGAAGTTGATGAGCTCTGCCCACATCGTATCATCAGCTATCAAACCATGTTTGAGCATCTCAGCATAACCGCTGCGAATATTTTCTTCATCAAGTGTTCGGAGCCAGTTGGTATCAAGCAATACAAATTCTGCATCACTAAAAACTCCAATCTCGTTCTTTAACCCACCAAAGTTGATACCCGTTTTACCTCCAACACTTGCATCCACCATGGCAAGTAAGGTTGTTGGAATATTGATGAAGTTAATTCCCCGTTTGTAGGTTGAGGCTGCAAAACCACCTAAGTCGGTCACCATACCACCTCCAAGGTTGATGAGTAGACTATGGCGTGTGGCTTTCCCTTGCTGTAATGATTCCCATACATGGACGAGTGTGTCAAGATTCTTACGTCTGTCAGTTGCACCAATAACAATTGTTTGGGCATCTTTCAGACATAAATAATCCTTGACAAGAGACCAACAGAGTTTGTTAGTAGTCTCGTCTACGAGAACAAAGATTCTATCATGTTCACATTCAGCAATGGCTTTTGCCAATTCTGTCTTGAGATGTCTTGATATGATGACACGCTGTTTCATAAACTATCCCTTTACTTCCAATCCGTATAAAAGCTTGTCCTATCTGTGCAAGTCATTGCATATTAATAGATTGCTTGAAGTCGTTTGTAAGATAATTTGCTATTCGGAAGTAAGGTACGAACACTTCTAATTCATCTCCCTGCGCAGTATATTGTATACATTCTGGGCACATAAAGGTTAGCCCCTTGTCACTTACAATAACATCGTTAGGCATCTTTGTGAGTAGATTGTACTCTTCATGATATGTTGTCATAATCTTTTTTATCTCTTGATTAAGGACTTGTATGAGTTGATAACTATGTGGGTTTTTAAGGATGTCTTTCTTTCGAAGTATCTTTTGTACACGCTTGTCATAGGTGATACCTTTAGTAGAGGTTTCTATAGAAGCACCAGTTCCTCCACCCCAATTAACCATACGTTTCAATATGAATTGGACGAAATTAGGATTATTACTCTTCACTCTTTTTAATGTAATCTCTTCTCCTGGATCGTATGGACCGCACTCATCTGATATTCCCAGCCCCCAATACTCTGCCATAGCCGACTGTATATCAGGGCATGATTTACCGAATATGAGAATCATTAGATGGTCTTGTAAGATAGGTAATTGTGTAACTCCATTGAGGTAAACAGGCCATTGCAGGTCAAGACTCTTGTGCCCTACATTATAAGAGGGATCCTCCTGTCCTTCGTCAGTTCCCCATTCTGTATTTAGATGGTAACGTTCCGTCTTCTTGTAAGTAACAAATCGGTCAGGTTGTGCTACCACTTTTTCGGGAGTACTTTTATCAACCAAAACGATAGAAGCTGCACTATCATTTGTAGGGTTGTTATCCACTTTCTTCGTTGTATTATTGCATGAAGATAAGACAAAGGAAATTAATATACCTGTGAAGAATACTTTATGCCTCATACTCCTTTATGTTTAATTGTATTGTATTTAATTGTTATTAGTTAAATTTACTATCAACTGCAATGTTACAAAAAATAATTGTAAATGTCTTATATAAGCTGTTAAAAGTGAAGATTAAGGCTAAACTTCTTATATGTTAAACCATCATATAAATCAGTTAATGAAATAGTTTTATGGTAAAAAGATTATTCTTGTTTGTATTCTTGTTGTCTAGTAGCATCACACTTCTTGCACAGAATAGGACGATAACAGGCTCTCTTTTTGATGGAGAAGTGAAAGAAAAAGTTCCTTTTGCAGTTGTTCAGCTATTGAAGATGGATAGTACCTATGTTGTTGGAGCTACCTCCGATGAAGGTGGTAATTTCAAAGTGACAGCCCCAACGAATGGCAGGTTTATTCTGAAAGCATCCTATGTTGGCTATAAAACGATCTTTCAGAATGTTACGATTGCAAATGATCAAGATGTTGCTATAGGGCAGCTCGATTTTCAAGTGGATACGCACACGTTGAAAGAAGTTAAGGTTGTTGCAAGTGCACCGAAGGTGGTTGTGAAGGCAGATACCTTTCAATACAATGCGTCGGCATTCCGTGTTGCAGAGGGATCGACTATTGAAGCCTTGGTAAAAAAGCTACCTGGTGCAGAAGTGTCGGACGATGGTACGATAAAGATTAATGGTAAAGAGGTCAAGAAAATACTCATTAATGGTAAGGAGTTCATGACTGGTGATACTAAAACAGCACTCAAGAACCTCCCTACCTCTATAATAGATAAGATTAAAGCATACGACCAGAAGAGCGACTTGAGTCGTGTGACTGGGATTGATGATGGTAACGAATCGACAGTACTGGACTTTGGTGTTAAGGCTGGAATGAACAAAGGTTTCTTCTCAAACATTGACCTTGGAATAGGAACCAAGCATCGTTATTCAGAGAAAGCAATGGCAGCTTATTTTAATGATAAGTTCCGAATGATGGGTTTCTTGTCTGCTAATAACGTCAACGATATGGGCTTTGGTGGTGGTCCTCGTGGCGGATGGGGTGGCATACGTCAAGGATTGAATGCTACAAAGATGGTTGGTTTGAATATGAACTATGATAATGGTAAGACTTTACAATGGGATGGTAGTGTACGTTGGAATCATTCTGATGGTGACTTGAACACCCGTGTATCAATAGAGAACTTCGTTGCGTCACAAGGTTCATACGCCAATCGTCGCTCTCAGGAATATACTCGTGAGAACTCTTGGGATGGTCGTTTCCGTTTGGAGTGGAAACCTGACTCTATGTGGAATATCATGTTCCGACCTAATATCCGACTATCAAAGAATGATGGACAGGTTGTTAGTAAGTCGGCAGCTTACAATACCGACCCATACGAAAGCGTAGATGATCCATTGTCGGCAACAGCTATTGCACAGCTAGAAGCACAAGGTGTAATGGTAAACAATCAGTATAATACAACCATTTCTTATGGTGATAACAATGCTTTGGGAGCTATGCTCCAAGTGAATCGTCGCTTGAGTCAGAACGGACGAAACGTTACCCTGCGTGTGGATGGCGATTATAGTGATGCAGATTCGAAGACTTTCTCAACACAAGACTTACAATACTTTCAGTTGAGAGATGCGCTGGGGAATTATAAAACCTATCGTGCTTATCGTTATAACCTCATGCCAACAAAGAGCTGGGATTACGCTTTGCAGGCTACTTATAGCGAACCACTTGCACGGAAGACATACTTACAATTCAGTTACCAGTTCAAATATGGTTTCTCAAAGAGCGATCGTGATACTTATGATTTCTCCTCATTACCATCTGGAACATTTGGTAGTTTGAAGCCAGCTTATCGATCATGGGATAATTATCTAAGCTTATTGACGAATCCTTTGGCAAGTTATTTAGATTCTAATTTAAGCCGTTATTCAGAGTATCGAACCTATACTCACGATATGCAAGTGATGTTGCGAATGTTACATACAAAGTGGAAAATGAATGTCGGAATGAAGTTACAACCACAACATTCCACCTATATGCAGGATTATCTTGGTGTGCATGTTGATAATAAACGATCAGTGGTGAACTGGAGTCCAACATTCGATTTCCGCTATAAATTCAATGAGCAAAGCAACCTGCGTATCAATTATAATGGCACGGTCTCGCAACCATCTATGACGCAGTTACTTGATATTGTCGATAATACCGATCCACAGAATATATCGAAAGGTAACCCTAATTTGAAGCCAGCCTTTACTAATAAGTTTCGCTTGTTCTACAATGCCTTTAGGCAAAAATATGCGCAGTCAGTGATGACTTTTGCCGACTTCTCTACTACACGTAACGCCATAGGAAACAGTGTTACGTATGATGGAACGACTGGAGCTCGTACAGTGCAACCAGTCAATGTGAATGGTAATTGGGATGCAAATGCAGCTGTGATGTTTAATACAAGTATTGATTCTGCAGGTGTATGGAATGTTAATACGTTCACACGAGGTAGCTTCAATCGTTACGCTAGTTATTTACAACAGAATGCAACAAGTGCCATTGAGAAGAATATTACCAAGTCTTTGACACTTGGCGAACGCTTATCAGCTAGTTATCGCACTTCTTGGCTAGAACTAGCATTGGATGGTTCGGTTGATTACACACACTCTAAGAACAATCTCCAAAGCCTCAATAACTTGAGTACATGGCAATTCTCTTATGGTGGAAGTCTTATCTTCTCCTTGCCTTGGAACATGAGTTTATCTACTGATTTACATCAGAATAGCCGTCGAGGATATAATGATGCGGCACTAAATACGAATGAGTTGTTGTGGAATGCACAGCTTTCTCAGAGTTTGTTAGCGGGTAATGCTTTGACATTGAGTTTACAGTTCTATGATATTTTACATCAACAAAGCAATCTCTCACGCACTATCAATGCTGTAAACAGAACCGACACGGAATATAATAGTATAAATAGTTACATCATGTTCCGTGCTACTTATCGATTGAATCTATTTGGTGGCAAGAATGCTCCAAAGCCTAAGGATCGTGGTTTCGGACGCCCTAATTCAAATATGCCACCACCTCCTCCAGGTGGTGGAGCAATGGGCAGTGGTCGCCCACCAATGGGCGGTCCTGGTGGTTTCTAAGTAGATAAAAGGAACAAGATCCCTTTTAACTATATTATTTTAGACAGAATAAGGGGATATGTTTTTAAAGACATTGTAACAAAGGAACGTGAAGGATGTAGTAACATATTCTTTAGACATAATGAAAAGCATATTCTTTTAATGACATAGCCTTTGAATCACCTTTATTATATAGTAAATACTCTAGAGGCATTCTATCCAATCGCCAATAAATCCCTAGCAAACAGTACTATTCACTCCCCTCTCCATTCGGAGAGGGGGCGGGGGTGAGGCTGTAGAGGGGTTGGTGTTGAGGCTGGTTGGGTCGATTGTTGAGGCTTCTTTTTCCCTATTTCATTTGCCTAGTTAATTAATTCTTCTTACCTTTGCGCCCGGTTAAACGAAAATTAACTTGCTATAACGCATAATGAGAGTAACAAAGCAGCTTATTTCAACCACTAATGCTTGCACCCTATATAATAAAGGTGTAAGTCGTGTTGTTGTGCCTGTTGCTTGCAATACGAACAAGGCTAGAGAGGTGCTGAAGAAAGAAAATAAAGAAAAGATGTTAAATTATTTGGATATTCCAAATAATTGTGTACTCTCTCTCTCTCTCTCTCTCTCTCTCTCATATATATATATAGTACATTAATTATCTCTTTCTTAGTATATTACGTGTTTTTACAAGTCGTAGCACGTAATGATGTGTCGACAAAGGGCTTCTTGAAAGTTTCCTTTGTCGTTTCTTGTTTTATCTCCTATTCAACATTTTCGTCTAATTCCTTATCATGACATGTGAGTGAACTAAATATATTAATAATTAGCTAGTAATTAAAATTTATGAAGAGAATCAGAAGAACAGTACGACAATCCTACGTCTGTCCATCTACAGAAGTGCTAGAGATCGAAGCAGAAGGCAATTTTCTTGCCGGTAGTCCTCTCGTTCGTCCTGGTGGCGGTGGTACTACTGGTCACCAAGGTAGCATCCAAGTTATCCCTCCAACTGAAGAAGATGGCGGCGATGATGATAATCTAGAAGGTTAACGAGTGAGCAAGTTGACGAGTAAACGAGTTTACAAGTAAACAAGTTGCTTGTCCTAAAATCAACAAACAGTATTAATTCCTCATTCCTATAGTATTATCTTATGACGATCTAACCTCTAGGGTTATCACACTATCTACTCCCCTCTCCACTCGGAGAGGGGTTGGGGGTGAGGCTTTTTTTCTTTTAACAATTAATGAACAAACTATTTTTTTATGCTTGCTCGGCTCTCTTAGCCAGTGGCGCAGCGTTGACGGCAGTATCGTGTGCCGACGACGATTTAGATAATGGCGGTACGGACGGCAAGGGTGCCCTCGTCCGTTTTAGTGTAAACGATGTGCAGGAAGGTGCTATTAGCCGTGGGACTTTGACACGTGGTGCCATCACACCTAACTTGGGTAACAGCGACCTCGCCGGCGGTAAGCTCACAGCTCATAGCAATCGCAATATTGATGTGTGCTTGATAGAAACCACTGTCGAGGGTGTCAACCCTGTTAAGGCAGATGCTCACACACGTGCTGAAATCATCAAGACTTCTACCCTTGGCGATTTCTCTGCCTCTGGTATACGTGGTACAGCAGCCTCTGGCATCCTCACAACGCCAGAGTGGTTCCATGCTAAGAAGACCAAGAGCAATGGAGAACTCTATTCGCCTATCCGTTGGTCGTTCGCACAGCCTAAGGCTCGCTTCTTTGCTGTTTATCCTAATGTAGAGAGCTATGCAAAAATGACTATCAACAACACTGATGCTACGAGTGGTAGCCCAAGTGTTGACTTCGAGGTTAATAGTGATGTGACAAAGCAGGTAGACTTGATGACCGCTTCTACTGGCGATGTTGAGTATACTACGCAGTTCCAGCATCCTACAACCAATCTTGATTTCCGCCATGCTCTTACGGGTATTCGTTTTGCCGTGGGACAGAATCTTTCATGGAATAAGACTATCGATAAGGTGGAGTTACGCAATGCCGTTATGAAGAGTAAGTATGTTCTCTCTAAGCAATTCAATGGTACAGGTGCTGCTTGGGATCACTCTAGTGACACACGTGGCAATGCAACCCTCTCGGGTGTCAGCGTTAGCACAAGTGCCAACCCTAATGTTACCATCATGGGTAATGCGGGCGATAACTACACGTTCTATATGATTCCGCAGCAGCTTACAAATAAAGGGGTTACCGCCTACGTGCATTGCACTGATGGTACGGAGATCACTGTTCCTTTAAAGGGTGAATGGAAGGCAGGTACAACTCGTACTTATAAACTCAGCCAGACTAACTCTACTTGGACTTACACGCTCACGCCAACCGACCCAAGCCGTGCGGCTAATTATGATGAAACCCAGTCGCAGGCATACGGCATTACAAGTTATCGCCAAGCTCCTGACGGAACACAACAGGCTGTTGCATGGAAGGTTGTTGGTTACAGTGTTGATGGTGGAACGACTTATACAACCAATAAGCCTGCATGGCTGACTAGCCTTAGCAAGACCGAGGGCGATGGTGGCACTGCTGCCGACCAAGGTACAGCAACCCTTAGAAAAGACATAACCGACCATCTTGCTATACGTAACAAAGCTCTCAAGGACGCAACCGCCTTAGGTTCTGCATCTGCTCCTTACGACCTTTCTTTACATAATGTTCAAGGTGCAACAATAGCTCGTAGCACTGCTAACAGTTACGTTATCTCAGCTCCTGGCCATTATCGCATCCCACTCGTTTATGGTAATGCCATTGAGAATGGTAATAATAATCCAAGTTCTTACCAAACCAGCAATACAGGCTACTATATCCTAAGCAACTTCCAAGACCATGCAGGTCACGCCATAGATGATCCTTGGATAGAGAAGACCCACGGCGGTGCCAATGCGAGTGTCGATGGTGCCGAGGTGGTTTGGGCAGATGCTGCCGACCTCGTTCATTCTCCTTCTATCACACATGTTGGTGGCGAAGGCTTCCTCGACTTTGAGGTTAAGGCAAGCGACATCCAGAGCGGTAATGCCGTTGTTGCTGTTAAGAAGGGTGGTACGACTGTTTGGTCATGGCATTTGTGGTTTGCTCCTAAGGATGCGCTTGATAAAATAAAGGTAACCAACCATCAACACAAGGACTATTACTTCACCAAGGAAGCCTTGGGTTGGAAGCCGATACAGTGGCGTAGTTCAACTTATACCAGTGCTCGTACCGTCAAGGTCAAGGTTGAGCAGACAGTTGCTAACAATGGTGCAAAAGCGTATACAGTCATCAATATTACCCAGAATCCTGGTAGCGTAAAGCAGGGTGCTACCACCCTTTACCAGTTCGGTCGTAAGGATGCCTTCCCTGGTGTTGATGCATCTGACTTAGCTGCAAATAGCCATTTTACGCAGAATGCTGGTGACAACATGACTATTATGAATAATATTCAGAATCCAGATAAGTTCTATATCTACGGTTCATCAGTGTGGACCAACTACGGTTATTATAACCTTTGGTCAGCCGATAACACCGTTACTGGTAATGTTAATCAGGGTAATGACAATCCTGTTGTCAAGACCGTTTACGATCCTTGTCCTGTTGGTTTCAAGATGCCTGCCAACAATGCCTTTACTGGTTTTACTGCAAATGGTCTGAATAATGGTACAATAAATGTTGACGGTACAACAGATGGGCAGACTTTCCAAAACAACTTTGGTCATAACTTCTGGACAAGCAGCAGCAAGACGGCTACTATCAATTTCCCTGCTTCGGGCTTACGCAACGACAGTGATGGTTCGCTCATCAACGTCGGCGACGGCGGTTACTATTGGTCGGCAGTTCCGTACAACGCGCGCGGCGGTTGCTACCTGGAATTCAACTCGGGCGACGTGTACTCGCGGTACTACGGCAGTCGTACCTATGGGTTCGCGGCGCGTCCGGTTTCGGAATAATACCCTGAAACCACCCCCTCCCGAGGGGAGGGGTGATTAAATTACCGAATAAACCTGAAACCCACCCCTAACCCTCCCGAAACCCACCCCTAACCCCTCCCCAAGGGAGGGGTATTTAATTACTGAATAACCCTTATAGTTGATTTGGGGGAGGGGTGATTAATAACTACATAATACTTGTGGTTAGATTGGAAAAGAAAAATGTAAAGAAAAATCCGCAAATTGTGCGGAGCTTATAAATCTAATTATTAACTTGCTGCAAGCTGTGAAAATCGGCTGTTTGACGAAAGTACATATTGTGGGGCACAAAAGTACATTTCGTGGGGCACGAAAGTATATATTGTCAGCCACGAAAGTATATGGCGTAAAACACGGGTGTGCGACTCGTTATGATGACTGATAAAAACAGTGTTGCAGCGTAAAAATCTTTTACCTATGGCATTCTATAAGAAAGCTCAAATGAAAGTGAACGGAAAATGGTATCCTAAGTCCGTTCTAGTGGTAAGTCCGGCAACAACCGAACAAGTAGCAAAACGAATTGCAGCCGAATCAACGGTAAGCCCTGCCGATGTGCGGGCGGTGTTGACAGCCTTGGGTGGCGTGCTGGGTGATTTCATGGCACAGGGTCGCTCGGTGAAGCTCGATGGTGTTGGTTCGTTTTATTTCACAGCCGTGACAACGAAAAATGGTGTCGACAAACCTAAAGATGTAAATGCCACATTAATTCGTGGTGTGCGTGTCCGTTTCTTACCCGAAACCCGTTATCGTGGTGCTGGTAAGGGTCGTGTTTCCACCCGTGGCTTGTCAGATGTTGACATTGAGTGGGAAGAGTGGAAAGGGGATGAGAAAGGCCTCACCCCCGCCCCCTCTCCGAATGGAGAGGGGAGTGAAGAGCACCCTGGACCGGTGGTGGGGTAGGAGAGCCTCCCCAAGCCCCTCTTTATCTTTGCAGTGAAAGAAAAAGAGTAGAAATTCT
>ERZ773196.147-NODE-147-length-44377-cov-19.830130_pt1 | contig 44377 bp, 50 predicted proteins | sample MGYA00581009_ERZ773196 | MGnify/ENA primary metagenome ERZ773196 (study PRJEB29015, sample SAMEA2738162) | human oral metagenome | biome: human oral; feature: human-associated habitat; material: saliva | place: China | collected 2243 ... | reverse complement strand
CCGCCTCAATGATGTCGTTGTAGTTCATGCCGGTTCTGACCTTGAAGTTCTGCGGCTCCTTGATTGCGTCGCCCGTAATCGTGATGACGCGCTCCAGAATCGGCGTCCGCTTACAGACTGCATCGTAGATTGCCATGACCGTGTTCACATTGTCCACGACACAGCCCGCATCCGCAGGAAGCATCGAGGAGTTGATCTCTCTGCCGGTCACCGCGTAAATCAGCGAGCGCTCGCCGCCCTGCGGGTACTTGGTCCGGAGCGCCTCGACCGAAATCTTCGGCTCGTCTTTCACGAGCGCGCGAAGCTTCTCGATGGCCTTCGGCTTGTTGTTCTCGACGCCGATCACCGCCTTCGCGTTCTCGAAGAGCTGCAGCATGACCTTGAGTCCGCCGATCAGCCGCTCCGGCTCCTCGATCATCATGCGATAGTCGCAGGTCAGATAGGGCTCGCACTCTGCGCCGTTCACAATGATGTAGTCGATCTTCGACTCGTCCTTCGGCGTGAGCTTTACGTTGGTCGGAAAGCCCGCACCGCCGAGACCCACAATGCCGGCTTCCCGCACAATGTCCCGGATTTCCTGCTTGCTGAGCTTTGTCACATCCCTGTCTTCGCCGAGACCCTCGACCGCCGTATACTGACCGTCGTTCTCGATCACGATTGAGATGCTCTTCGCGCCGCCTGCCGTGACGCGGGGCTCAATCTTCTTTACTTTTCCCGACACGGAGCTGACCACGACCGCCGAGATAAAACCGCCCGCCTCGGCGATTTTCTGTCCCACCAGCACCTCATCGCCGACCTTGACAATCGCCTTGGCCGGTGCGCCGATGTGCTGCGAGAGGGGATACACCATCTCGCCGGAAGTCGGTTTCAGCACTGTGACAGCTCTGTCCATCGAGAGCTCCTTGCCCTCAAACGGATGGACGCCACCTCGAAAAGTTGCCAATCCCATCTGACTACCCTCTTTCTTTCAGATTCTGTTACTTTCTGCGTTAATATTATAACATGCCGATAACGGCACAATTAGGAAAAACCACGCAAAGCGTGGTTTTTTTTCCATACAAGCGTCGCATTTTTTACATGCGCTCCGGCACTTCCATGCCGAGTACGCCGAGACAATATGCAATGACAATCTCGGCGGTCTGAATCAGCGATAGGTAAGCGCGCTTCTTCTCCTCGTCCGGCTCCTGCAGAATGCGAACCGCGTGGTAGAAGGAATTGAAGTGATTCGAGAGCTCGTAGAGATACTGGCAGATGCGGTGCGGCGCGAGTTCCTTCCAGGCCGCGCGCAACACTTCCGGATAGCGCGCCAAATCGAGGAAGAGCGCCTTTTCGCTCTCGCTCTCCGCCGGGCGTAAATCCGCCGCCGTGATGGCTGCGCCGTCCTGGTTCGCATACTTTTTAAGAATCGACTTAATCCGGACCGCCGTGTAGAGAATGTAGGGACCGGTATTGCCCTCAAACGAAGCAAAGCGCTCTAAATCAAAGACATAGTCCTTCGAGGCCTGGTTCGAGAGATCCGCATATTTCAGCGCGGCGAGCGCGACCGTCTTCGAGGTCTTCTCTGCCTCCTCGGGCGAAATCTCCGGATTTTCCGCGATGCGGGTCGAGACCGCCTCCCGAATCTCCCGGATCAAGGTCTCAAGGCGCATCACGCCGCCCTCACGGGTCTTAAAGGGCTTTCCGTCCTTGCCGTTCATCGTGCCGAAGCCGATGTAGATGAGCTCGTGTTCCGGCGGGACGATGCCGGCCTTCCGCGCGACGCGGAAAAACTGCGTGTAGTGGAGTTCCTGGCGCTTGTCCGCAATGTAGATGTAGCAGTCCGGCGAGAGGGTCGCCTCGCGGTCAATGAGGGTCGCGAGGTCGCTCGTCGCATAGAGCGCCGCGCCGTCCGACTTCCGGACAATGCAGGGCGGCAGTTCCTTCTTGTCGCCGGGCTCCGCGATGTCCACGACGAGCGCGCCCTCGGAGCTCCTCGCAATGCCGTGCTTCTCGAGGTCTTCGAGGAGTGCCGGGATAAAAGGCTGCGCGTCGGACTCGCCCTTCCAGAGCTCGAACGAGACCGCAAGCGCATCGTAGTTTTTCTTTAAATCCGCCTTCGAGATGCAAAGAATATGCTTCCAGAGCGCCGTAAAGCCCGGATCGCCGCTCTGGAGTTTCACGGTCGCAAGGTGAGCCGCCTCTGCAAAGGCCTCGTCCTCCTTGGAGCGCTTGCTCGCGGTCGGGTAAATCTCCTCGAGCTCGGAAATCGTAAACGGCGCCTCTTCCGGATAGTCGCCCGTATGGCTCTCGTCAAAATACGGGAGTTCCGGCTTCCGGCGGCGCAGCTCTTCGATGATGAGTCCCATCTGGAGGCCCCAGTCGCCGAGGTGCACATCGCCTATCATCTCGTTTCCGAAAAACGCGCCCATGCGCTTCAAGGCTTCGCCGATGATGGCCGAGCGCAGATGTCCCACATGGAGCGGCTTTGCGACATTTGCGCCGCCGTAGTCGACGACAATCTTTCTGTTCTCATCGCGCACGGCGCCGCACTGCGGCTGCTCCCGGAGGGCACGCACCGCCGTCGCGAGCGCATCCGGGCTCACGCGGAGGTTGATGAAGCCCGGCGGCACGGCACCGACTTCCGAGAAAAGGCTCTCTTTCTTCAGTTCTGCGGCGACTGCCTCGGCGACCTCGAGCGGCCGCTTGCCCGCTTTCTTTGCGACCGCCATGGCGCCGTTGCACTGGTACTCGCAGAGATCCGGGCGGTTCGAGAGTTGCACCGAAGCCTGAGCCTCCGGATAACCAGCTGCCGTAAAGGCGCGCGCCACGCTCTCGTTCATTTCTTCCAAGATTGTTTTCACTGCCATATCTTTCCCCCAATGTGAAGAAGAGCAGCCCGGCAACGGGCTGCCCTTCGCAAGTCTGTCCTTTAGTTCTGCGCTCTGCCGAGATACTCGCCCGTGCGGGTGTCGATCTTGACGCGATCGCCGATGCCGACAAAGAGCGGCACGGAAATCTGTGCGCCGGTCTCGACCGTCGCCGGCTTCTGTGCACCGGTTGCCGTGTTGCCCGCGAAGCCCGGCTCGGTCTCCGTGACCTCCAGCTCCACAAAGAGCGGCGGCTCGACCGAGAACACATTGCCGTTGTAGGAGACAACCTTGACCATCTCGTTCTCCTTGACGAACTTCAGCGCATCGCCGATCAGATCCTTGTTCAGCGAAATCTGATCGTAGGTCTCGGTGTTCATGAAGTTATACATGTCGTCGTCCGCATAGAGATACTGCATCTCAACGCGGTCAATGCGTGCGGCGGGGAATTTCTCCGTCGGACGGAAGGTGCGCTCAGTCACAGCTCCTGTCATCACGTTTTTAATCTTGGTGCGCACGAACGCTGCGCCCTTGCCCGGCTTCACATGCTGGAATTCAATGATCTGATAGACCGCGTTGTCAATCTCGAGCGTGATGCCGTTCCTGAAATCACCTGCAGAAATCATAAGTTAACCCTCCATCCATTCGTTCCCAAATAGTCTACTGTATTCTACGATAGGCAAAAACTTTTCGCAAGCTTTTTTCCGCTTTTCCCTAGGCCGGAAGCGCTCCTTTGGCGAGCGTCAGGAGCTGTTCCTCCTGTTCCGCCGTGCACCGCTTGCCCGTCCAGAGCGAAAAAGCGTGCGCGCCCTGGGAAATCAGCATCGCGAGACCGCCTGCGACCGGCTTGCCCGCCGCACGCGCAAGCCGCAGAAATTTTGTCTCCTCCGGCGTATAGACAATGTCCGCGGCCGCCGAGAGCTTCTCGAAAAACCGCGGGTCTTCCACAATACTCTCCTCCGCGTTCGGCCACATGCCGACACTCGTGCACTGTATGCAGAGATAGTCGTTGCCGGGAAGCTCACGCCAGTGCTCGAGTGCCGCCGCCCGCACGGTAAGGGACGGGTTGATGTCCCGCACAGCCTTTGCGAGCGCATCCGCGCGCGCGGGGTTCCGGTTCAGGATCACCAGTTCGGCAGCCCCGCCCGTTGCGGCGAGCACCGCCGCGCTCCGCGCCGCGCCGCCCGCACCGAGCAGCAGGATATGCGCGCCTTCCGTCCGCAGATTTTTTCGTGCGAGCATGGTCGCCATGCCGGTAAGGTCGGTGTTATGTCCGACATAGCCCTCCTCGATCCGAACCAGCGTATTCACGGCGCCGATCAGTCTCGCCTCTTCGCCGAGGCCTAAGAGATGCGGTATCACGGCTTCCTTATAAGGAACGGTCACATTGAACCCTTCAATGCCGAGCGCGTGCGCGCCGCGGATTGCCGCGCCGAGTTCGTCCGGATTTTTGACTTCAAAGGGCAGATACGCGACATTTTCTCCGCAAACTGTCGCGAGCGTATTCTGAATCAGCGGAGACAGGCTGTGCCCGATCGGATGCGCGAGCAGTCCGAGAACTTTGGTCTTTGCGTCAATCATTTCTCGGCTCCTTTCTTTCTCCGGTAAAGTGCGAGCACGGGGCGCTCGAGGAGACGCTTCAAGCGAATCTGTATCTCTTCGCGCGGCTCCATCGGCTTTACCAAGAGACTGTGCATCCCCGCACGGTTGGCGCCCCAGATGTCCGTGAAGAGCTGGTCGCCGATTGCGATGGTCTCTGCGGGCGCGGTCCCCATGCGCGCCATGGCCTTCCGGTACCCGTAGCGCCGGGGTTTTAAGGCGCGCTCCACATACGGAAGATTCACAGCCGTCGCAAACGGGAGAATGCGCGCAGCCTTGTTGTTCGAGACCAGACACATCCGGAATCCCGCGGTCTTCAGACGCTGAATCAGCGTGCGGCAGCGCGCATCAACCGGTGCATCCGGCGGCACCAGCGTATTGTCAATGTCAAAGACAATGCCGCGTATGCCGCGCGCCGTCAGGCTCTCAAAGGGGAAATCGTAGACAGAGCGCACCTCTTCCTCGGGGAAAAAGACACTCATGCCTGCTCCTTCTGCGAGATGAGCTTGTTGATCTCCGCCATAAAGGTGTTCACATCCTCAAACTCCCGGTAGACCGAGGCAAAGCGCACATAGGCGACCGGATCCACCTTCTTTAACTGCTCCATGACCATCTCGCCGATGACCGTCGAGGGAATTTCTCGCTCCTCGCGATTAAAGAGCGCGGTCTCGACGGCATCGGTCATCGCCGTGATCTGCGCCGAGCTGATGGGGCGCTTGTGGCAGGAGCTCACAATACCGCGCTCAATCTTCGCGCGGTCATAGGCCTCCCGCGAGTTATCCTTCTTGATAATCATGAGCGGCATGGTCTCCGGCTTTTCATAGGTCGTGAAGCGCTTGCCGCAGCGCTCACACTGCCGGCGCCGCCGTATGGTCGCATTTTCGTCCGCGGGGCGGGAATCAATAACGCGCGTATCGGGCGCATTGCAAAACGGGCATTTCATGTTTATTTTTCCTCCGTGAGACCCTGGTCTCGGTAATATCGCAGTGCGCCGTCATGCAGCGGTAACGGCAACTCTCCCAGATAAAATGCTCTGTCGGTGACATTCGCAAATCCCGGGCGCTTTTTTGCAAGTTCGGGCAGCGCGGCATACAGTTGCTCCGTCAGCTGATAGACGAGCGCCTCATCCATATCCGCGCGCACGCAGAGCAGGCATTTGACGCCGAAACTCGGAATATCTTCGTCCTGGCCGGGATAGCTGCCCTTCGGAATTACGGTTGCAAAATATTGCGGCTCGGCGGCGAGAATTTTTTGAATTTCCGCCGCATCGTAGCGGAGCAAAATGCTCTTTTTGGCGGTCGCGAGTTTTTCCAGTCCCGGTGCCGGAATGCCGGAGAGTGCGTGCACGGCTTTTGCCCGCCCCGAGAGAACAAGATCCGCTCCCGAGCCGATGCCGCCGTTTATGGTATAGCCCTCTTCCGGTACCTGCAGCGCCTTCAACACGACGCGCGCGGCATACTCCGTCGCGGATCCCTCGGGCCCCACGACCACCGGCAGGCCTTTTAAATCCGAAACCCGCATAAGGTCGCTCTCCTCCAAAGCCATCCACTGACTCACGCTCGGAAAAACCGCCGCGATGACGCGGAGATTTTCACCGCCCGGCTCATTTTTTGCCGCCGCAGCGACATCCGCCGTAATCAGCGCGAGATCCGCATCGCCTGCCAACAACCTCTTCACATTTTCCGGCGAACCGGTCGAAGCTTTCAGCGTAAAGCGGAGCGTCTCGCTTTGCTTCTGCAGAGCGTTCGCGATATCCGCGCCGCTCGCATACAAACTGCCGCCGGTATCCCCGGTTCCCATCGTGAGCCAGGTGAATTTTTTCGCTTTTTTCGCGCGCCCGCGCTGTACCGCACAGGCGGAAAAGGTGCATAAAAAAGCAAGGCAAAGCGCTATCACCGCGCGCTTTTTCCTCGCGGCAGACATTTCTTTCATTCTGCGGCTCCTCTCTGTTTTCGGAATCAATAGCAATTCGGAAACGCTGAAAAAAGCAAGCAGAATACGGTCGGTGGGTTCAGCGTTTTTTGATTATATCATCTGTATTTCTATGCTTCAAGTTTGCAACAAAAAAACACCTCCCGCCGAAACGGGAGGTGCCGCAGAGTTTCATTTTTTTGATTTACTTGCTGAAGAAACTTCCCATCAGCGAGAGGCAAATCGGGTTGTAAATATCGTCGATGATGACCGCGAACGAGGGATAGAGTACCCACGCGACATCGTGGTAACCGTACTGATCCATGACGGCCTTCTCGTTTGCGACGGCGTTCGGACCGGAACCGCAACCCCAGCCGCAGTTACCTGCCGCCATGACCGCCGCGCCGTAGTCCTTGCCGAAGAGGTTGAAGGAGATGAAGATTGCAAAGACTGCCATGAGCACCGCCTGCGCAACAAGGATGATGCCCATCTGACCCGCAACCGGTGCGAGCTTCGTGATGTCGATCGTCATCAGCACGAGTGCGAGGTAGAGCTCAAGGAACATGTGCTCAATCGCCTCGGTCTCCGGCACTCTCGTGTCGACGCCGAGCGCCTCCATCACGTTTCTGCCGATGGCACCCGCGAAGAGGCAGCCGATGAACTTCGGCATCTCAATCATCGGGATCGAGTCGAGCAGCATGTAAATCGGCATACCGAGTGCCGCGAGCAGCAGGCAGGTCGCGAATGCGTAAATCATGCGCGTGTTGTCGAGGGTCGGCTTCACGCCGGTTCTCTGTGCCTCCGGCTTGTCGTTCGGGTCAGCCTTGAGGCCCTTGCTCGTAATCAGGTAAGCCGCAACCGGGCCGCCGATCAGGGAGCCCATGATGTTACCGAGCGTACCGGCCGCGACACCGACCGTCGTCGCATCCGCCGCACCCATCTTCTCGAAGATCGGTCCGAACGCGGAAGCCGTGCCGACACCGCCGGACATCGAAGCCGAGGAGCACTGGAGTGCGAGCAGCGGATTCATGCCGATCGCATGTGCGAGCACAACGCCGAGGATGTTCTGCAGCGTAATCAGCAGGCAAGCCGCAAACGCAATCATGATGCAGAGCTTGCCGCCCGCATTCTTCAGCATCTTCGCGCTGAAGCCGTAGCCCACGCAAAGGAAGAAGAGGTTCTGGCAAAGGTCCTTCATAATCTTTGCGTCGAAGGTGAATTCCATAATGCCCGCGCCCTTGATGCCGGAAATCACCAGCGAGAAGATGAGGCCCGAGACAACCGGCGCCGGGATTGCATACTTCTGCAGTGCCTTGGACTTCGACACGAGGAAGCGTCCGAAGAAGATGACCAGCGCTGCGAATCCGAGTGTCGTCAGATACTCGAACTGGAAGCCGGCAAGCTTACCCGCCTCTGCTGCGGCGTACTTGCCAAAGTAACCCATGAGTGTTTCCATAATTTTCCCCTTTCACGTTTGGAAACTGTATCGGTATAATTATAAAATTTCCATAAATTTTTGCAAGCTTTTTTTACAAGAAATGAAAAGAGCGGATTTCCCTTTCCGGAAATTCGCTCTTTACACGATATATCATCCAAATGATTCTGTTTTTTTATTGGAATTCGCGATATTGATAGAGAATACCGGGTCTTCCGCCGGTCTGATAGTCAATGGTGCTCGTGAGCTCACCGCGCTCCACAAGGAAACTCACATAGCGGCGCACCGTGATGCGGGAAAGGCCGATCTGGGTCGCAATCGCCTCGCTCGTAAAGCGCTGCCCGAGGTGATTCCGAAGATATTCGCGCACCAGAGAAAGGGTCTGGCGGTTCATCCCCTTCGGCAGCGGCTCGGAATCCTGCAGTCGCTCGGCGGCACCGCGGGAGAGCATACGGTCAATCTCTTCCTGCCGCATTCCCGTCCCGGCGTCCTGCAACACTTCTCTTCTTCTGCGGAAGCGCTCCAGACCCTCACGGAAACGGTCGTACTCAAAGGGCTTTACGAGGTAATCGCTGATGCCGCGGGACAGGAGCTCCTGCACAATCTCCACGCTGTTTGCCGAAGTCACCATGATGACCTCCGGGCGCATACCGGTCTCGTGGAGCTTATCCAGGAACTCATCTCCGTTCATGCCGGGCGTGTAGTAGTCCAGCACGACGAGGTCAATTTCCTCGGTCTGAAAGAGTTCCAGTGCTTCCTCTCCGTTTTTACATACAGCGACGACCGTAAAGTCCGCGGTCCTCTCGACATAACTCCGGTCAATGGATGCTACCATCGGGTCATCTTCTACAATCAATACTCGGTACATCACTCTACTCCTTTCCGGCGCTCTGCGCTCTGTAAAGCGGTCAGGGTTATCGTAAAACAGCTGCCCTCACCGGGTTCTGTCTCGACGGAGACTTCACCGCCGTACTTATCCGCCACCTGTTTGACCAGGTAGAGACCCGTGCCGTGGTTCTTTCCCTTCGTGCTGACACCCCTTATAAAGATACGATCCAGCATGGCGGGGTCTATGCCCCTGCCGCTGTCCTCGCAACTTATCACATTGACCCCCGGCTTGGCAAAGACGCCGAGGTGAATCTCTCCGTTCTTTTCGCCACTCTCCTTGAGTTCTTCGATGGCATTTTCCAGCAAATTCCCTATGACGGTCACATATTCGCCGGGTTCCATCAGAAGGTCCCGCTCCATCAGACTGCTGCCGGGCTCGAGACTCAATCGTATGCCGCTCTCGGCCGCATGCATCATTTTGCCGATGACCAGCGCACAGACCTCCGATACGCGAAGTGCATTTGCCGTATCCCGGACAGACTGACTGGAGACAAGATTAGAGTTTATGATAAATTCCTTTGCCTTGTCAATTTCTCCCGTTTGCAAATAGCCCAGAATGATGTGCAGCTTGTTCAGAAACTCGTGGTTAAAGGCGCGCAGCGTATCCATCATATTGCGCGCACCGGAGAGTTCGTCGGAGAGACGAAGCGCCTCCGTTCTGTCCTGCAGAATGAGGAGCACCCCGTCGGGCTGCTCGCCGTGCTCGGTCACAGGCACCTCATTGATCAGCAGGGTCTGGTCTCCGTTCACGTACACCTGGTTCATGACGGCGGTGCCGTCCTCGAGAATCTGCTCAAAGTGCGTGTCCGGAAACACTTCCTTTAAGGATTTTCCGACCAGCGCGCCGCTCTGTCCGGCGAGTAAGAGCTCCGCCGGCTTGTTGGCAAACAGAATCTTTCCGTTCTGCCCGACCGAGACAATGCCCTCCGCGAGAGAATTGATGACCTCATCCTGTTTCACATAGAGACTCAGAAGTTCCACCGGCTCGTGGCCGAGGAGCACGGTCCGCTGGAACCGGAAAAAGGCACCGGTCAGCAGAATGCTGAGCAACAGCATTGCGAGAAACATCGCGACATAGACCAGCATAATCTGCTGACTCCGTCCCGTGATTTTTGAAACAGCAACCGAAACCATGACGAAACCTTCCGTCACGCCCTCTGCATTCCGAATCGCATGAAAGGCGCAGTGCAACGGGCCGTCCGTACCCTGGACGGTCGTGATGTACGGCGCTGATCCCGTGAGGATGCGCGTCTCATCTCCGTCCACATACATATCGCCCGCCATATGACGACTAGTCTGATAGAAGCGCAAGCCGTTGCGATCTGCAATCAGAATGGAGTCGATGCCCGAGACGAACTCGGTAATCGCCTCAAGCTGTTCGGTCACCCCCGGGTCCGGATATCCCGCTTCGAGCATGTCGTGAACCCCCCGAAGCTCGGCGACATAGGTTGCCGCATCGGTAATCTTACGATCCAACGCCTTCCGCTCTCTGGCGATATCCATCGCAAGGGTAAACCCCAAACTGCAGAGAAGAATCACCGTGACCAAGACTGTCATGGTCAGATAGAGCCGGTGTTCCATGTCTCTTCTGCTACCCTTTTCCCTCATTCTGTCCCACCTTCGCACTATTTTGGCTGCTCGTTTCTACGAATTCAGCTGGCAAGTCCCGAAGCCGGACGCAAGGCTTACAGGGTGCTAGTTTGTCACAAAACACCAAGAACTGTCAAGTATAACTTCAAAATTTTCTATCTTATTCGCTATTTTCCGACAGTTCCGGCGCCTGTTTCCGTATTTTGTTCGTATGGTTCCTTTTTAACACATTTAATGCTCATTGGAAAGTATTTGCTGCCGTTTTCATCTCCCGCACATAGCGCGCAATTTCCTCGTCGGCCTCGCACCCTTTTTCCGCCATGATGCGGACAATCGCGGAGCCGACAATCACGCCGTCCGCGACCGCCGCCATGCGCTTAGCCTGCGCCGGCGTCGAAATACCGAAGCCGATGGCCGCCGGAAGCGACGGGTTTGCCTGCCGCACCGATGCGAGCATGCCCGAAAGATCTGTGTTAATCTCCTGCCGCACGCCGGTCACGCCGAGCGAAGAGACCACATAGAGAAAGCCCTCGGCTGCAGCCGCAATCTCCCGAATGCGTGCCATCGAAGTCGGCGCAATCATCGAGATAAAGTCGATGCCGACTGCCCGGAATGCGGGCGCAAACTCCTCCTTCTCCTCAAACGGCACATCGGGGAGGATGATGCCGTCAATACCGACTTCCGCCGCGCACGCCGCAAAGCGCTCAATGCCGTAGGAAAAGACGACATTCGCATAGGTCATGAAAACAAGCGGCGTCGTGAGTTCTTCGCGGAGTTCCGCGACCATCCGAAAGACCGCATCGGTCGTGACGCCGCCCGAGAGCGCGCGGAGATTGGCTGCCTGAATCACAGGACCCTCCGCCGTCGGATCGGAGAACGGGATGCCGAGCTCCACGAGGTCCGCACCGGCCGCGACTGCCGCCCGCACATTCCGCTTGGTGCTCTCGAGGTCCGGATCCCCGCAGGTGATAAAGGGAATAAACGCTTTGCCGTTTTGAAACGCCTGTCTGATGTTACTCATGGAGATCCTCCCCTCTGTAGCGCGCAATTGCCGCGACATCCTTGTCACCGCGCCCGGAGAGCGTGACGACAATCACCTTGTCCCTGTCCATGGTCGGCGCGAGTTTTCTCGCATACGCCACCGCGTGGGCACTCTCAATCGCCGGGATAATGCCCTCGGTCCGCGCGAGATATTCAAACGCATCGACCGCCTCGTCGTCCGTGACCGGCACATATTCCGCGCGGTGCAGGTCGTGGAGATAAGCATGCTCCGGCCCGACTCCCGGGTAGTCGAGTCCGGCCGAAATCGAGTAGACCGGCGCAATCTGGCCGTACTTGTCCTGGCAGAAATAGGACTTCATCCCGTGGAAAATGCCGAGCGAGCCCACATTGACGGTCGCCGCCGTCTCCATGGTGTGAATGCCTCTGCCCGCCGCCTCACAGCCGATAAGTCGCACGGATTTGTCATCGATAAAGCGGTAGAAGGAGCCGATTGCATTGCTGCCGCCGCCCACGCAGGCAATCACGGCGTCCGGGAGACGCCCCTCTTTCCGCTGCATCTCTTCCTTAATCTCCTTCGAGATAATTGCCTGAAAGTCGCGCACCATGGTCGGGAACGGATGCGGCCCCATGCAGGAGCCGATGCAGTAGTGCGTGTCCTCAATCCGCGCGGTCCACTCGCGCATCGCCTCGGAGACCGCGTCTTTCAAGGTTCTGGTTCCGGTCTTCACTGCCACAACCTCGGCGCCGAGCAGGCGCATGCGGTACACATTGAGCGCCTGGCGCACCGTATCCTCTTCGCCCATGTAGACGACACACTCCATGTTTAAGAGCGCCGCAACCGTCGCGGTCGCGACACCGTGCTGGCCCGCGCCGGTCTCCGCAATCAGACGCTTTTTGCCCATGTACTTGGCGAGCAGTGCCTGGCCGAGCGCGTTGTTGATTTTGTGGGCGCCGGTGTGATTCAGGTCCTCGCGCTTTAAGTAAATTTTTGCGCCGCCGAGGTCCTCGGTCATATGCTTCGCATAGTAGAGACGGCTCGGCCGCCCCGCATACTCATTCAGGAGCTCCGTGAGTTCCGCGTTGAACTTCGGATCGTCTTTGTAGCGCTTGTAAGCTTCTTCGAGCTCAATCACCGCATTCATCAGGGTTTCCGGGATATACTGTCCGCCGTGGACGCCGAAACGCCCGTCTCTCTCTGTTTCCTGTGCCATGGTTTTACCTCTCTGTCTCCGAATCCGCTCTGCGGACAGCTTCCGCAAAAGCTCTCATCTTCTCCGGGTCTTTCTGCCCGTCTGTCTCGAGTGCCGAACTCACATCGACCCCGCGCGGCGAAAGCGTTTTGATTGCCTCGCCGACATTCTCTGTGTCCAAGCCGCCCGCCAGCATATAGGGGCGGGAAAAGTCTCTGAGCCACTCCCAGGCAAAAGTCTTGCCGCTCCCCTTGCCGCTGTCGAGAAGGATGCCGTCGGCTCCGGTCTCCGCCGCCGTCGTCAGCACCGCAGGCGCCGTGACCTGAAAAGCGCGCCAGACCGGTTTCCCCGTACGCCGCCGTATCTCTTCGACCACGGTCTCCGACTCGCTGCCGTGCAGCTGTATCACATCGAGTGGCACCTTTGCCGCGGCATCCGCAATGTATGCCGGACTCTGGTCCGCAAAAACGCCGACCGCAAGGATGCGCGGATCCGCCTTTGCCCGGAGCTCTCTCGCGGTTTCCGGTGTAACGGCGCGTCTTGCGCCCGCCGCGAACACAAAGCCGATGTAGTCCGGCAGGCAGGCATTTGCCGCGAGGATATCCGCTTCCCGCCGCATCCCGCAGAATTTCAGTTCTGTCGCCATCTCAGGCCTCCTCATAGCCCTTCCGGAGTGCCTGAAGCAGTTCCGCCTTATTCTCCGCACGCATCAGCGCCTCACCGACCAGAATGCCGTCCGCGCCGACTGTCCGAAGTGCCCGCGTGTCGGCCGGTGTCCGCACGCCGCTCTCTGCGATAAACATGCAGTTGTCCGGCGCCGCCGCGCGGAGGCGAAGGCTGTTTTCCATATTGACCGAAAAGGACTTTAAGTCGCGATTGTTAACGCCGATCAGGCGCGCCCCGACTTCCGCCGCCCTTCCCACTTCTTCCTCATCGTGCGCTTCGACGAGCGCCGAGAGCCCTAACTCCTCCGCGATGCCGAGGTACTCTTCGAGTTCCGACCGTCCGAGCAAAGCGCAAATGAGGAGCACCGCCGAGGCGCCGAGTTCCCGCGCCTCGTAGATGAGATAGGGGTCCACCGTAAAATCCTTCCGGATACAGGGAAGGGAGACCGTTGCCGCAATCTCGCGGAGATAGCGGTCATCCCCGAGAAACCACTTCGGCTCGGTCAGCACCGAGATACAGGATGCCCCGGCTGCCTCATAGGCCTTTGCGATTTCAAGATAGGGAAAGTGCTCGGCAATCACGCCCTTCGAAGGAGAGGCCTTCTTGACCTCCGCAATCACCGAGAGTCCCGGTTCCCGGAGCGCCGTTTCAAAGGGAAACCCGCTAAGCGCTTCTCTTTCTTCAAGTTGCCGCTTCAATTCCGCGAGCGGCAGCTTTCTCTTCTTCTCTTCGACGCGCTCCCGCGCATGTGCCGCGAGTGCGTCCAGAACGGTGCCCGTCACTTTGCCGCCTCATTCGAGAGACGGATATATTTTTCATAGGTCTCAAGCACCTTGCCCTCGTCAATCAGACGCCCGGCAAGCTGTACGCCCTCTTTGAGGCTCTCGGCTTTGCCGCCGATGTAGAGCGCCGCGCCCGCATTTAAGAGCACTGCCGTGCGGCGCGTGCCTCGCTCCTCGCCGGAGAGAATTTCCCGCGCAATCCGCACATTCTCCGCCGGGTTTCCGCCGACCAGCTCTTCTTTTTTGCCGCGCTGCAGCCCGAAGTCCTCGGGCTTAATGATAGCTGAGTGAAAGCTGCCGTCACGGAGCTCACAGACAGTGCTCGGCGCGCTCGCCGAAATCTCGTCCATCTTGTCCTGACCGTAGACCACAAGTGCTCTCTCGACACCGAGGCGCTTCAGGACATTTGCGAGCGGCCACACAAGGTACTCGTCGTAGACGCCGAGTACAAAATACTGCGGAGACGCCGGATTCGTGAGCGGTCCCAGAATATTAAAGACCGTGCGGAAACCGAGTTCGCGGCGGATTGCGCCGACATACTTCATCGAAGCATGGTAGTGCTGCGCAAAGAGGAAGCAGATATTGATCTCATCGAGCAGCTTCTTGCAGAGTTCCGGGTCCTGGTTGATGTTGATGCCGGAGGCCTCGAGGAAGTCCGCGGAGCCGCAGTCGGAGGACGCCGCGCGGTTGCCGTGTTTTGTGACCTTGATGCCGGCCGCAGCCGCGACCAGCGCGGAAATCGAAGAGATATTAAAGGTCTTGGCGCCGTCGCCGCCCGTGCCGACAATTTCCAGGGTCGGCTTGTCGTACTCCACCTTCATGGCGTGGGCGCGCATCGCAGCCGCGCAGCCCGAAATCTCATCCGTCGTCTCCGCCTTTGCGCTCTTTGTGGACATGGCCGCTAAAAAGGCCGCGTTCTGCACCTGCGAGCTCTCGCCGCTCATGACCTCGTTCATCACCGCATAGGCTTCGTCGTAGCTCAGATCTTCTTTGTTGACAATTTTGATAATCGCTTCCTTAATCATCGTCTGGATTCTCCTTTTGCTGTTTTGCTTATGCGAGGATTTTTGCCGCCCGCAGGAAATTTTTGACCATCGCCGTGCCCGTCGGCGTGAGAATGGATTCCGGGTGAAACTGCACGCCGTAGACCGGGTAATTCTTGTGTTCAATCGCCATAATCTCGCCGTCCGCCGTCCGCGCCGTCACGCGGAGCACGGACGGAAGCGTCTCCTCAACGGCGGCAAGGCTGTGATAGCGCGCCACCTCGACCTGCTCCGGCAGTCCCCGAAACAAGACACTGTTGGTGTCCAGCACGGTTCTCGACTGCTTGCCGTGCATTAACTGCTTCGCATAGCCGACTTTGCCGCCGTAGGCGAGACACATTGCCTGTTCGCCGAGGCACACGCCGAGCAGGGGAATCTTTTTGCCGAGTTTCCGTATCACTTCGACCGTGACACCGGCGTCCTCCGGACGGCCGGGGCCCGGCGAGAGAATAATCGCGTCCGGCTGTTTCGCCGCGATTTCTTCGACGGTCAGTGCATCGTTCCGGATGACTTCCATCTCCCCGGTGAGGCTCCCGATTAACTGGTACAGGTTATAGGAAAAGCTGTCATAGTTGTCAATCAAAAGTATCATCTGCCGCCTCCTCAATGGCTCTCAGCACAGCCGCCGCCTTGTTGCGGCACTCCGCATACTCCTTCTCCGGCACCGAATCCGCGACCAGCCCGGCGCCGCTCCTCACATAGACCTTGTTCTCCATCCGATAGGCAAGGCGTATGCCGATGCAGGTGTCCAGGTTTCCGTTGAAATCGATATAGCCGATTGCACCGCCGTAAATGCCGCGCTTTTCCTTCTCCATCTCCGCAATCAGCTCCATCGCGCGGTACTTCGGCGCACCGGAGAGCGTCCCGGCCGGGAGCACCGCATCAATGGCATCGAGCGCATCGCAGTCCTCACGAATTTCACCGCGGACCGCCGAACCGATGTGCATGACATGCGAGAAGCGGAGCACTTCCCGAAGTCTCTCAACCGCAACCGTCCCGAAGCGGCTGATTTTTCCGAGGTCGTTTCTGCCGAGGTCCACGAGCATATTGTGCTCGGAGAGTTCCTTTTCATCCGCGAGCAGCTCTCGCTCGAGCGCCGCATCCTCTGCCGCATTCTTGCCGCGCGGTCTCGTGCCGGCAAGCGGGAAGGTGTGCAGTTCGCCGTCCTCGAGTTTGACCAGCGTCTCCGGCGAAGCGCCCGCAACCTCTAAGGTCGGGCTCGACAGGAAGAAGAGATAGGGCGAAGGATTCAGGGTCCGGAGCGCCCGGTAGGTATTGAGGAGCGATCCCGAAAAGTTCGCTTCGAGGCGGTTACTCAGCACCAGCTGGAAAATATCGCCCTCGTGGATATGATGTCTCGTCTTCTCGACCAGCGCCGCATATTCTTCCGCCGTGAACTGCGGGCGGAAGTCCGAGGTCACATGTCCGCCCGTCTTCTCGACCGGCGGTTCGCTTTGCAAAAGCTTCCGCATCTCCCGCAAGGTTTCGAGCGCCGCCGCATAGTTTTCTTCCAGCTTGTCGAGCGCCACATTGACAATCAGAATGATTTTCTGCCGGTGGTGGTCAAAGGCGATGATCTTCGTAAAGAGCATGAGGTCCACATCCTGAAAACCCTCGCGATCCCCTTCCGCGAGTCGCAAGGTCGGCTCCGCGTATTTCACATAATCGTAAGCAAAGTAGCCGACCAGGCCGCCGGTAAAGGGCGGGAGTTCCGGAATGCGCGGTGCGCGGTACCGATCGAGCAATGCCCGGATTTCTTTCTTCGGGTGTGCCGTGCGGTGCTTCTCTTCTCCGATTTCAATCTCGCCGTCGAGGCAGCGGATCGTGAGTCCCGGATCGTAGCCGAGAAAGCTGTAACGCCCCCAGCGCTCCTTATCCTCCGCCGACTCAAAGAGAAAACAGTGGGAACCCTGTCCGCGCAGTATCCGCAGCACCTCGACCGGGGTTCTCAGATCGGCGTAGAGCTCCGTCGCAAGTGCCGCCATCGTGTACTGTCCGCTGTCCCGGTAGTCTTTCAGCGTCTCCAGACTCGGAAATGTTTTCATGCTTTGCCTCCTTCTTGGTCCGCGCGGTCCGCCGGCACAAAAAAATCCCCGGCAGACATGCGTCAACATGCTGCCAGGGACGAAATCATAAACTCCGCGGTGCCACCCTGTTTTATGGTAAAACCATACCCTTGTCGGGATACCAACATATCCCCGGCAACTGACGTATGCCCTCACGTCGCAGAATACTTGCCCCATGGCTTTCCCTGCGCCCTCAGCGGTCCATTTGACGACTTGTTTTTCATCTGCATCTCAGCATCGCAGACTCTCTGTAGAAGCATCATCGCCGTTATCTCCGCATCAACGGTTTGCAATTTGATTTTTCGCTATTTTAGTCGAATGTTGCGCGGCTGTCAAGCCGGATTTTCCGTGATAATCCGGTTCAACTCCCGTTTGACCTTAAATGTGTTCAACCCGTGCACGCGGCAGGCCTCGGCGAGTGTCTCCGCACCGGCCGCCGCGCAACCGAAACAATGCATGCCGAGACTCGACAAAAAGTCCTCTGTCTCAGGGTACATATTTGCAATTTCTCCGATCAGATCTTCGCTGCCGACCGGTCCCTCTTCGTACTCAAAATCTTCCATATCTCTGTTTCCTCTCCGCCGCAGGCGTGCCGCGGCTTTTTTCAAAGTATACCCGTAAGGTCATCAAAAGTAAACGCGCAATTCATCTTCCGCTTGACGACTTTCTCTGTATTAGTGCATAATAACGTTGCATTAGAAGTCGCTAATAGCAAAGCACAACAAAGGGGGATTTTTCTCATGAGAAAACAGCTTTATCGCGTCCTTCCGGCACTCGTGGCGGCAGCGCTCCTCGCGGCCTGCGGCGGCAAGACGGGTGAGACAACGGCGGCAAGCGCGGACAGCAGCGCAGCTTCGAGCGCAGCGGCAGGCACCGAGGCAGCGGCCGAGGTTCCGGCACTTTCGTCCGACGAATATGTCTTCGTCAAAATGAATGTGCCCTACGCGGACTACTACTACGGCGAGCTGAAGGATGTTCAGCCGGAGGCTTACGCGAAGGATGCCAAGGCGCAGCTCGACAAGGCGGATGCCGTCGAAGCGGCAGGCTTCCGGAAAGAAGGCGAGTACGACGCGGTCACCTCTCCGACTGTCGGCAAGTACAAGAAATATAAGGGTGCCTTTGCCGAGGAGCAGGGCGAGACCTCTGTCTACAACGGTGTCGCGGACGTCAATGTCGCAATCGCAAAGCCCCTCTACGAGGACGCTAAGAAGGCGCTTGAAGAGAAGAAAGAGGCAAAGAACCCGATTCTGACTCTTGTCGGCAATGTGACCGGCGAGGAGAGCGCACAGCCCGCCGAGTACAAGGTTCTGAATTCCGACGGCACGCTCTCGAAGACCTTCGGCAAGGTCACGAAGGCAGCGGATGTCAAGGCTTCGATCACAACCACTTCGAACTACGGCAACTACGAGCTCGACTTAAAGGGTGTCGATGTCGATCCGGACACACTGCAGGGCGCTGTGCTCGAGACCTCGGACGGCGCAAAGTACGGCTTAAAGCACCTCGACAACCTCTGGTTAAAGCCGGAAGAAATTGCCTTCTCCGCGGCAGCCTTCGAGGACAAGGCGCACAAGGCGGCCAAGCAGTATGCGCGTTTCGCCGACATCGGCGGCAAGACCATCAAGAAGGTCACTTATCTCGTGAAGGACGGCGACGATGTCGAGGTCGACACGGATCTCTTCGTGAAGAACCTCGCTCCGGCCGACTACAAGGTCACCGGTGATGAGAAAGTCACCTACACGGCCGACGGCAGCAAGATTAACTACACGCTCAGCACCGGTTCCGACGAGTACAAGCTCTCCCGCGTGATTTACCGCCGTGCGGATTCCGATGTCAAGGTTGACACCGCAACCGCAGGCGTCCTCACGCTTCCGAAGGAGGCAAAGCCCGGCACCTATCAGTTTGTCTTCTCGAATGACAAACTCTCGGATGTCTCGTTCAGCTGCACCGTGGATTCGGGTCTCACGGCCGATGACTTCAGCTTTGCGGACAACAAGCTCACCCTCAAAGAGAACGCGCAGGGCCTCACCGTCGCGGACTACCTGAATACCACTTCCGCGGCAAAGGTCGGCGAGACCGAGTATAAGGGCGGCAGAGCGAGAAAGTTCGGCACAACCGCGTTCAACGAGGACGGCAGTGTGAAGCTCGATGCGACGACCGCCGGCGATAACGGCGATGTCAAGATTTTTGACGGCGCATCCTCCTACCCGGTCACGCTCTCCGCAGACGGCTATCCGGATCTCAGCTTCACCGTGGAGGCAAAATGAGTTTAGTGCTTTGTCTGGCTGTCACCGGCCTCTGCTTCTCCCTTTTGGAGAAGCAGATCCGGCGGCGGCCGTTTTTTTTCTATTTGTTCTTTGTATTGCTCTCGCTGCTCAGTCTTTTTCTACCGCACAAGTTCCTGACACCGCCCGTCGCCTACGTGGTAAACCGCCTCTTAAAGCGCGGCGTACTCGCCGGCAGCATGTTCCTCTGGGTCATGTATGCAATCGTTCTGCCGCAAAAGAGCCGTCTGCAGCGCGTCATGATGACGCTCCGCGCGCAGATTGCGATTGCGGCCTCGATTCTGACCCTCGCGCACAATATTGCCTACGGACAGCGCTACTTTGTGCTGCTCTTTACGAATGCGGGGAAGCTGAAGAGCTATGAGCTGATTGCGTCCTGCTTCTCGCTCGCCATGATACTCCTTCTTCTGCCGCTCACCGTCACCTCCTTCCAAGTCGTGCGGCGTAAGATGAACGCGAAGCGCTGGAAACAGCTGCAGCGGTTCTCCTATCTCTTTTACGGACTGCTTTACCTGCACATCTGCTTCATCTACACCGGCGGTCTTCGCAAGGGAAAGAGCGAGTATCTCGTGCAGTTTGTGCTCTACACACTGCTCTACGGGGTCTATCTCATGCTGCGACTCACAAAGGCCTTTCTCAAAAAACCGCTGCCGACCGCACCGGACTACGCGGCAAAACGCGCAGCGAGACGGCGCAAAGTGATCTGCCTGCACGGCGGCATCAGCCTTCTCATGCTCCTCGTCCTTCTCTTTGCCTTCCGCACGGTGCAGGCCGGTAAGCAAGGCAGCGCGGACACGGCGCAGGCGCAAAGCACTTCCGCCGCAGAAAGCGCGAACAGCGCTTCCTCCGCTTCCGAGTCGGCAAGCAAAGCCGAAGACACAGGCGCGGCGCCTGCATGCGGCAGCGGCATTGCCGCCGCTGTCCCGGACGGTGACTACGAGGGCAAGGGCGTCGGCTATAACGGCAACATCAAGGTCAAGGTGAGCGTTGCCTGCGGCAAGATTACAGCCATCGAAATCCTGAAGACAGACGACGACGAAGAGTACTTCTACGATGCCAAAAAGCAGGTCATCAACGCTATTTTGGAACAGCAGACCACAGAGGTGGACGCCGCGAGCGGCGCGACTTCGAGCTCCGACGGCATCATGAAGGCCGTCAAGAATGCGCTGCAACCGTAACGAACTTTCATGTTCGGAATGCAAAAAGAGGACAGGAACTCGTTCCTGTCCTCTTTTCTTACATTCCGTTCTTTCGCGCCGTTTTTCGTTCTCGCTTATTCGGATGTGCGGTTGCAGACGCGAATCTTGAATCCGGTCTCATAGCGCGCGAGCGGCAGCGCATATTTCTGGCCGTCGAGTTCCGCCGTGCAGGTGTCCTTGCCCTCATCGAGCACCAGCTCCGCAAAGGCGCGGTAGGTGCCGGGGTCCTTCGGCGCTTCGCTGAGTTCCGCACCGCGCTCTCCGTTCTCCTCCGTGAAGTAACGAATCCGATACGGCACGGCGACTTCTCTGCCGTTCACATAGGTGTGGAAGTGCGGCGTCAGGTCGACCGGCTCGCCGATGGCCGGGAAATCCTCCTTGTAGGCATGGCTCAGCACCGGTGCGTAGTCATACTCCTCCCACTCGCGGTACAAAGCCGATAAGAATTCCCGCCGCTGCACAGCTCTCTCTTCTTCCGTCACGGCGCGCACGCCCTCGGGCTTACCGGACAGATAGTTTAAAAGCTCCATCGCCGCAAAGCGCATGCCCTTCTCGTTGACCGGTGCGTAGACAATAAAGCGTTTGTTCGTGACCGTGGTACCGGTCACATCGTAGACGCCGTTCACGAGCACAATGACCGCCTTATAGAACGAGGTCACGCCGTTGTTTGCCATGTACATCGCGGCGCGGGTGCCTGCGTCGGTCTGCACCAGCTTGTCCTCATCGCTGCGGCTCACATGGTAATAGGTGTTGCTCGGCTCCTTGCCGATGTGCGTGCCCTCGGAGACCGCCTGCACTGTGTAGTAGTTAAAGTACAGGTCCGCCTCCTTGTAGAGCGGCAGCGCGCGGAAATATTCGACAAAGCGTCTCGCATCTTCCTCAAATTTGTCCAGCTCCTCCGCGCGGTAGCCCTCTCCCGTGAAGACGATGGTCTGGTTGTTGTAATAGGGCTGTGCGCCCGGATACTCGAGCGTGTTGTGGTCGGCAATGCAACTCGTGTGCAGCGAAATCTCAAATTCCCGGCTCTTCCGGCTCACCAAACGGCCGCTGCCCTTTTCCGTCGCCGTGACGGTCACAGTATAGCGGCCCGGCAGCACCGGCGGATCCTCGCTCTCGTAGAGATGCGTGATTTCCGCCGCATAGGGCATGGTGCCGCGGTAAGCATAGTGAAGGTCCGAGGGCGGCGCGTCGTGAAGCGTCGCCTTCACCTCGATCGGCTTACCGTCGCAGACTTTGTTCTCGACCGTGAGGTCAATGAGATCCGGCGGCTCGATTTCAAAGCTCGTCTCCAGCACAGCGTCACCGTAGACCGCATCGTGAGAAAGCTCTGCACGCAGTCGGTATGTGCCCGCGGTTTTCGGCTGCGCTGTGAGCGGCTTGCCATCCGCATCAAAGAAGCTTAAGGTCAGGCGGTCGCCGAGCTCGGTGCCGGTCTCCTTCTTCTCGCATTTCCGGACAATGACATACTGCTTCAAATCGAGCGGCTCCGCGCTCTCCCGCAGGGTGTCGGCGTACTGCTGCCAGAAAAGTTTCGTCACATTCGCATGGGCCGCAAACTGGTCGCGGAGCGCCTCCTTGCAGACCTCGCAGAACGGGAACTGGCGCCCGAGATAGCGCATCTTACAGTTCTGGTGCGGCTTATACCAGCCGTCACCGCCGTTGTCGTATTCGTAGACGCCGATACCGTTTTTGCCGATAAAGCGGCTCCACCGCACTTTCTTCGGATCCGACTCCGCCGACATATTGACATACTCGCCGGCATAACTGTTGCCCGCAAAGTACTCGTCCGAGAGAATGCCGATGGTGTGACCGAGCTCATGGAGGAGCATCTCGAGCGACTCATCATTCCGGGAGACAATACTGATTTCGCCGCCCGAGCCGCCGTAGACCTCGGAGTTTACCATCACAATCGCGTAGTCCGTATCGGGCAGATACTTCCGGTAGAGATCACGGATCTTTCCCTTGTCCTCTTCACCGATCTCCACAAGTCGCTGCATGCCGAAGGTCCAGAAGGACGCGTGAAAATAGCTGTCCCGTGTGTCGGCATCGGCCTCGGCCTGGGTCCGCGCGCGGTCCGCGCGCACGCCGCTCTCGTTCGAGCAGACACCGATTGCGTAGATCTTCACGGCATCCGCGTACTCGTCCCAGGGCGAAGTCGCCATCATGTACTTTGCCATGCGCTTGGCTTCGGCGAAGAAGAGTTCCTGCTCTTTCTCCGTAAATCCATCTCCAAAAAAGGTAAGGAGCAGCGCGTCCTTGTCTTCCAGCTCTTCCCGTCCGTAGACCAGACGCGGCGTCTCATTCAGAATTGCCTTTTCAGCCTGATTCATAGTTGCCTCCTTTCGGTGGATGAGATTCGAATGAAAAAGTGCAGGGTGTTCCCCTGCACTTTTCTCTGTCTTGCAAAAGTGCTTTCCGCTCAAAGCGCTTTTCGCTTACATCTTCGTGAACTTGCCTCTCAGATACTCGAGATAGTACTTCGTGTTGACATCCTCGCCGGTCGCCTTGATGATAGTCTCTCTCGTCGTATAGGTCTGGCCGTAGCTGTGGATGTGCTCCGCAAGCCAGCTGTTGATGTCGGAGATATCGCCCTTTGCGAGCTTCTTCCAAGCGTCCGGATGCGCCTTCAGAATGCTGTTGCGGTACTGGCAGGAGTAGACAAGTCCCAGCGCATACCCCTGGAAGTAGCCGATGAAGCCCGTGCTCCAGTGGACATCCTGCAGAATGCCCTCGGAAGCGTTCTTCGGGGTCACACCGAGGTACTCCTTGTAGCGCGTGTTCCACGCCTCTTCCATATCATCAATCGTGAGCTTGCCCGAGAAGTAGTCTCTCTCCATCTCATAGCGGAGAATCAGGTGTAACGGCACCGTGAGCTCGTCCGCCTGCATTCTGGACCAGCCCGGGTTCGGCTTGTTCAGCGCTCTGACAACCGTCTCGACCGGGATCTCGCGGAACTTCGGCACTTCCTTCTGGATTTCCGGATAGAAAGCGGTCCAGAACTCGAGCGAGCGGCCGACCTGGTCCTCGTAGAACTTGGACTGAGACTCGTGCATGCTGCCGTCGATGCCGCCCCAGAGGCCCGCATCCACAACTTCCTGCGAAGAGCCGTAGTTGTACATACCGTGACCGGTCTCATGCGCCGCGCCGAGCAGCGTATAGAACAGGTTTCTCGAATAGTTGGTCGAAGGACGGGAATCTCTCGGGCCCGCGCAGACGCAGCTCGGATGCTCCTCTTCGTAGAGAATGCCCTGGTTCCAGTTGAAACCGTAGTAGTCCATGAGCTTTCTGACAATCTTCTCCTTCGTCGCTCTGTCGACATCGCAGTCGATGACGGAAGTGTCAATGCTGTCTCTGTAGCTCTCGGTCTTCTTCAGGAGTTCCACAATCTCCGGCTTCACTTCGCCGAAAATCTTGTCGATCTCATCGAGTCTCCAGTCCGGATCCCAGCAGTTCACGAGAACCTGGAACACCGACTCGTTCGGGTTAATCGCCTCTGCGACGCGCTTCTGCACCTCGAGCTGCTTCTGAAGATACGGCTTGAAGCTCCGGAAGTCGTTGTTCTTCTTGCACTCGTGCCAAGCCTTTCTGCCGTCGTTGTTGATGCGGCCCAGCTCCTCGCCGAGCTCCAGCGGAATCAGCGTCGCGTTCTTGTAGCGGTCACTCAGGAAGCGCACCATGCCGCGGTCAATGTCGCTCTTATACTGGCTCTTATCGAAATCAGCGAAATCTGCGACCAGCTGCTTCACTTCGTCGTTCTCGACCAGCTGCTGGCTGAGCTCGCTTAAGTACATTTCCACATTGGTGGTCTGGTCAAAACCGGCCTCGGGGCCTGCGTGCCACTGATCGCAGAACATGATGTTGTTTGCGGTCTCCAGCATGCGGAGTCTCACCATGATTTCACGGATTCTCTTGATATTCGCATCGTAATTCATTGCTTTTTCCTCCTGTTGTGACTGTTGTATTCAGGATCAGCGTCTTCCGCTGAGGCTTACCGAAGTGAATCAAACCTGTCTCACTGCTTCTCCCGGAAGCCCATGCCGATTGCAAGCTTCTTCGAGCGAAGGTAGTAGACGAGCACTGCCATCATGCCGTAGTTCGCAAACGAGTCGGTCATGTAGCGGAAACGCAGAATGCCGAGGCCCTCGGGTGTCCGAGAAAGCTTCGCTCCGCCCGGATTTTGGCCGCTGCCTCTTGTCTCTGCGATTCTTCCATAAATCCGCTCCCAAAGGACCTTGCTTTTGCACAAAATGAATGCAGTAAGCACCTTTTTCATCTATTATTTTAGCACAAACAGCCTTATTTTATCAAGCCGCCAAACCCATATAAACGCTAGTGTGTTCAGTGGTTAGGTTTCTGTAAATTTGCGCAAATTTGCCATATCTAGTAACAAAGTAGTAACAAGCACCTCAGGCCAACTCGTTGGATTTTGAGCAAAAAAATAGCGGGTACCCGAAATGGAACCCGCCATAAAAACTTGAGTTAAACTTGAGTTACCTTGAGTTAAATCGCAACCTCTGCGCCCGCCGGAAGCTGCTCTGCATCCCGCGTGCTGTCCCAGCGCCCCTCCGCGTCCACATAGTAGTAGTACGGAGCCCCGCCGACCGACGGCTGCGTCCCGCGCACATACGCGTCTTTCGCCATGAGACCGGTCCTCGTGAGGTAGTACTGCGCACCCTGATAATCCAACCACTGTCCGGAGAGCATACCGCCATCTCCGGCGAGGTAGTACCATCCCGCTGCATCCTGAAACCAACAGTCGCGGATGAGGTTTCCGGCGTTGTCGAAGACGTACCAGCGACCGCCGATGTACTTCCACCGACCGGCGACAAGGGTGCCGTTTTCGTCGATGTACTGCCAGCTGTTACCTTTCTGCTGCCAGCCCGTGTGTGCGTTTTCCCTGTGCTTTGCACAAGCGGTGTAGGCGCACCAAGACGTAAATTCTGCGCACCAATACGCGCCGTTCATACCGTACCACTCGCCGTACTTCGTATAGTTTGCGTCGCCAGGATTGCCGGCCTTGCTCTCCAGCTGAGCATTGCTTGCTTTTTCGACATATCCCACCTCTCCGAGCGCTACCGCAATCAGCTCTTCAGCTGTGCAGGTGTCGGCGCCGTAGCGCGGGCGGCCGAAACCGTCGATGAGGTGACCACCGCCGACCTCGGACGGCGAAAAAACATAGGTTTTCAGCGCCACACACCCGCCGTCGCGCGAAAAATACTTGCCTGCGGAGGTGTTGCCTTCCGCCGTCGTGATCCTGATTTTCCCAAAGGCGAGCCGCTCGACCTTGGTCACAAGACCCACGTGCGCAACACGGTTTTTTGTCTTGCTGAAAAAATACACGATGTCGCCCGGAAGCGGGTCTTTATGCCACCGCCCTGCGCGGACGAAGTACGCCTTGCCGTCCACGGTAAAAGAGGTGTACCCGCCGCACAACAATTTCTGTCCTGCCTGATAGCTGTTCATGTTTTCTCCTTTCTTGTACAAAAAAGAGAGCGGGTTTTCCCGCTCTCGAGTTACATTTTTTTTGTTTTTATATCGGCCACTCATCCTTGTGCGCATCGTGCCAGCGGCTCTCCCACAGGTCGCCGAGCGCCAAGAGCCGCTCCGTGTCGTAGAAAATCGCGAAATCCTTCGCGTCGCGACCGAGCGTCTCGCTGATTGCGTCAAAGTACGTTCTCATCCGATCGCGTACCATGTCGGCGCGCCAGCCGCTCCGGTCCGGTAGTATCTGATCGCGGTAACCCCGCGCATACAGCTCCACGGCAAGGACCACTCGCTCCGCACGCTCCTCGGGGATATTGTGCTGCGCCCTGCGCCACGCCTCGAAAAGCTCCCGTGCCAGCAGTCGCAGCATCTCATAGGGGTAGCCCGCATCCGCTGCGCGTCCGTGCAGCTGTATCACCTCGACCAGCCGTCTCAGCCGGTCAGCGTCGCCGTCGATGCACTCCTGCAGCAGCCCCGGCATCTCGCCGTAGGTGTCCACGATGTCTTTTCCCTCCAAGTAGTGCTCAATCTCTATCATACTGCTCTCCTTCTGTATGCGCTCCGCGCACGCTTTTTTGATGTATCCATTGACTGACTCTCCCGCTGCATCCGCTGCCGCTTTCAGACTGTCATAGTCAGCGTGCTGCATCTCCAGCGCTACGCGCCTTACCGCTCGCTTTTTATAGGCTGCGTTGGCGCGCTTCCTCGCATCACTCAGCATGTCATACCTCCTTTTCGGCTCGTACCTATATAGTAGCAGGTGTCGGCATGTGTGTACATGTACAAAGTGCATAAACCGGTGCCTGATTTTTTGGGTAAAATTAAGCTTGCTTTTACATGCACACACATGTATCATATAACCATGAGGACGCCACAGGGGCGGCCACAACAGAAGGAGGAAAATGAAATGACGAACACCAGAGAAAGCGCACTTGCACTGTATGACGGAGGTTGGAGAGCAGAGGACGAGGCGTGGCTCAAGGCCGAGTACGAGCTCACCGACGATGAGGCAGCAGAGCTCGCGAGAGAGCTTGCAAGCATCGCAGAGTAAGCACCGGCAGGGCGGGGGCGAAAGCCTCCCTACCCCTTCACTATAGACCGATATATAATCAAGGCAGACCGCAGCAGCGGCACAGAGGAGGATACTATGGACGCAAGATACATCATGGACTACAGCGCTTTCGAGCTCATGTACGAGGGCATCAGACACACCGATGTCGAGGAGCGCGCCAAGGAGTGGCAGCTCTCAGCTGAGCAAGTCGAGGCGCTGAAAAAACGGCTGCTCGAAGAAGAAAACAGCGTTTATGAGTGCTGGCTGCGCAACCTCCCGCACTGCGCTTTCTTCGAGCAGGACGACGAAGCGGAGGACGACAGACTTCACCTCTTCTACGACAGCGACGCAGCAGAGGACGGCTGGTATGTGGGAGCCGATGCGCTTACGACAATCGCGAGAGACCTCCGTAGTATGGTCGGCGGCGCGCGCGAGTGCGTCAAGTCCAGACTTTTTCCCGCACTTACAGACTACACCGCGGAGCTGCTTATCCTGCTCGACGACTACAGCGAGCGCGCAGTAGACTACGACGACGGCAAACACGAGGACTACGACTCTCCCGCAGTGCTTTTTGGCAATGGCTGGCGTCCGTCCGAAGTCGAGGACATCTTCTACCAGTGGCCGGACACCTTTGAGTCGATGCAAGACTTCATCAGCGCGCTCCGCGCCGAGTACATCGGCTGGATGGAAGCGAGGGTCGCCGAGATGGAAGACGACATCGACGAGCTCGACGAGGACGCGCCCGACTACGACGAGCAGCGCGAGGCACTTGCCGAAAAGTGCGCTGCCGATATAGCAGACGATATGATCTTCAACGCAGGCATGCGCGAACCGCAGTACCTCTACCAGGTCGAGGACTACGACAGAGCACTTTCGACCGAGTACGGAGTCGATGTATACGGCAGAGTCCTGCGGATACTGCGCGAGCAGGCCGGAGTTGAAGAGGAATAAAAAATAAGGGGAGAGGCGAAAGCCCCTCCCCCGTTTTTCTTACTCGCCCTCAGTCGGGGAAGCCCCCGCGCTGTCGGCAAGTCCCTCTCCCACGCAGTACGCGATGACTGCCGCGCCCTGGAGGATGAGCGCGGAGACCTGTGCGGCCTCGCTCTGTCCCGCCCCGCGATAGATCATGACGCCGGACACAAAGCCCGCGACTGCCATCCAGAGCTTTCTGCTGGTGAGTTTTCTTGCAAAAGAACGAATGTTCATGTTTTTTTCTCCTTTCAGTAGGTAAAGTCGTGCTTCTCGAGGCGCTCTTTGTACTGCGCCATGATGTAGTCCGAGGTGGTGCGCGTGATGTGGTTCCGGAAGTGCGGGTGCTCTTCGCAGTAGGCGTCGTACGCATTGATGTCCATGAGCGCCTGGTCGAAGGAATCCTTGCTGTGCCGCTGCTTGGCGGCCAGCTCATCGCCGAAGCGCAGGATGCGCACACGAGCCGCTATAGCCCGCGTCTCCTCGCCGAAAGCCTTCACATCGTCGAGCTTGTCCGAGAGCTGTGACAGGCGCTTGTCTACGCCGTCCATGTGCTCCCGCATGTCGCGAGTCATCTCGTGCCCGAGCGCCCTCGCAAGCGCCGACCACGGCTTTTTGCCATGTGGGGCGAGCTTTTCAGCAGCCGTCAGTACAGCCACCGCCAGCCATCCGGCAGCGGTCACGATGGAACCGATGTCTGCTGCGCCCACGATGTCGTGCCACCACATCAGTCCTCCTCGCTCTCATCCTTCGTCCGGGCATTGCTGTCGGTCGCGAGGTCTTCTCTGCCGCGCTTTTTCAGCTCCTCAGTCACCCGCGGCCGCAGCCGCTTCGCGATGTCCGCGAAAAACATCCTGCCCGCGATGATCATCTCCGCGATTCTCTCACACAGTCCCTTCGGAATCCTCATCTGCTCCGTCTCCTCTCATCATGTCATTGAACATCGTCAGCACGCGCGTCTCGAGAGAGGCGCGCTTTTCGTCGCTCCGCTTTACTGCCGCCTCCAGCTGCGCCTGCCAGCTGACCGGCGTCTCCGAGGTGACGACCTTCGGTGTGTCTCCGGAGATGTCCACACGGTCGACGCGGTCGCCGTCCGGCACCTCAAAACTCTCGGCCTTGACCTTTGTCGGGTCGTGGTCGCCGAGCGTGGCGAGCATGTCGCCGGTCGTACTGTCGTACACTACTGTAACCTTCACTGTTTCAACTCCTTTCTGCTCATGCGATGAGCTCTACTCGTGTCACATCTGCGCTAAATCGATACCCGTTTGCCTGCCCGCGCGGGCGGAGTTCGTCCGTCTGCAGGTTCACCACAAGGAACACTTGTTCGTTTATGTCAGCGCAGTTGATTTCCACCGTGTGCCACTCGGTATGCGTGTAGCCCTGTGTATAGCCCGGAGCCCAGCGCAGAGTCGCGGTGCGTATCGGTGTGTAGTCCCGCCGGTGCTCTGTGCCGCCGATGCGCACGAGATGCAGGTTGAGGCTCATGTCTTTGCTGACTCCATCGGTATAGGTATGCACAGTGACTCGCATAGCCCGAAAAGCCCCCGCGTGCACCGACGGCGTAAAGCCCCACCACGGACTCCAGTCATACCACCGGCGATTGTAGCCGCCGTCAAAAAGCGCCGTCGGATTTAGCGACGCCTTGAAAAAGCCTTTTGACAGCTCTCCGCTCGCCCATCCCGACAGGTGTACTCCGTCAAAATGGGCACCATCAAAAGGGACGCAAGTCGCCGCGTAGTCTACCATGGAGCCCCAGACTCCCAGCACGTTCACGCCCGCCCTAATATTTTGCGGCAGGACGGTCGGAGCCGGTGCCCACGCCCACATGCAGGTAGGGTCGATTTGGCTGCCGCCAGGCATACGCATGAAAACGCCGCGCCCCCGCGCGCCGTAGTCTCCCGCAAAGGCTGCGTTTTCGTACGCGTCCATCACGCGCTGTCCTCCGATGTCTCCGGACAGCGGCCAGCGGTAGATAGCTCCCGGGATTTTCAGTCCGTGCTCACTCGTAAAAGTGCATCCCTGCAGCACCTGTTGCGCGGTCGCGTCGCCGAGCGCTCCGGAGTCCATGCAGATATGCGGGTAGCCATCGCTGCGCATGTAATACGCATTGTGGGCAGGCGCGTGCATCCAGAGCGTGTGCGCGTTGAGGTCGATGCCATACTCTGTAGTGATACTCCCGCGCGGGTCGATGCCACTCGGCCCCATCGTGTTGAAAACGGGGATTTGACCGGGCACCCCCAGTGGCGCGTACCCCTGCAGCATCTTTGCCCCGTCAAGTCCCGCCGCCCTCGCGACCACATCGACCGGCGCTTTTACCTCCGGCGTGCCGTAGCGTCCGCTTTTTCGGTATGCTCCCGGCAGCATCCCTACATGCACCAGACCATCCGAGACGGTCACTCCTGTAGTCGGCTGCTCGCCCTCACGCTCTACCATCGTGCCGGTGATACGCGCACCGCGCACCCACGACTTGCACCCTGCGACGATGTCGCCCGGAGCGGCGTCGCCTACGGTCTGCTCTGCGAGGGATACCGCCGTCACTGTGCCGCTCCCATCGTGAAAGCCTCGCGGGACTGTGACGCTGTCGCCTGCCCGCAGGGTTTTCTGCATCGAGCCGTTGTCCGACATAGTGCCCACACCCGCCTCATCGTCGGTATCAACGCCGACATAACCCTCGCCCGCCAGCACATGCTCCGCGCGGGCTGTTAGCTCATCGGATGACACGCCTCCGCCGCCACCGGCGGCTACAAAAATATCAGCCATTTCCCGCGATCCTCCTAATTTTTACCTTGAAATCCGCTGTCGGCTTCTTGACTGCGCAGAAAAGCACAGCTCCGCCGTCTTTACTCTCCCCGCCGTCGATCGCGCCGAGCCATTTGCGCGCGGCCTTGGCGGCAGCGGCGCTTCCGGTCTTAGAGATTGCCTTTCCGAGCTCCAGCACGTCCGTCGCTTTGCACCCGGGCAAAACGACCTCTTGCGTGTACGGTGCGCTTGCGGACCATGCGGCCGCTCTCAGCGTGACCTCCCACGCCGTGGGCGTTATCTCCAGCGCCTGTACGCGCGCTTTCAGCGCATTCAGGTCTGTCACATGCGCATACGCGCTATGGTCGTCTGCAGCTGTCACCTGCGCGGCATTGCTGACCGCTACATTGCAGCGGTAGTAGATAGAGGATTCATTTCCGGCGATATTTGCCGGTAAAAAATCCGCTTCCGCAGCGCCCTTGGTGAAAATCGCGTAGAGCGCCTCTTGCCCGCTTGCGTCCTCTGCGTACACGCCCACCTCAGTGATACGAAATCCCGCCGACACGCCTGCGTTACTCAGCAGCGCGCCGATTTGCACCGTATCAGAGCCGAGCGCCGTCACATCCGAGACTGCAAAACGCGCTTTTTCCGCTGCAAGTCCCATGAGCGCGCTCAGGTCCTCGCTCGCGGCATGCGTTCCGGATCCGGCACGCACGGACGTAAATTTTACTCGCGGGATTGTCCCCGCCTGTGCAGCGGCGATGATGCCGAGCCCCGCCGCCGTGATTGCATTTCTCTCTGCCATTTATGCGCCCCCTCTCCGCGCAGTCCCGAGAACGACTACTTTATCCGCGCCGAGAATCGCGCCCGCAAAAAATACCGCGTGCGTCTCATCAGCGTCATAGATTTTCGACACAAAGCGCCCTGTGAGCGGCACGAGCTCGCCGAGAAGCTTTGTAGCCTGGTCGATATCCATCCCGGCGCGCTTGACGGCCTGCATAGGAAAACGCTCAATCCGATAGGAAAAGGGCTCCTCTGCCTCAGAGATTTTGAGCTCATCCGGAGAGCAGCCAAAAATCGAGAGCGCCATCGCGTAGACGGACTCATAGTCCGCCCGGAGATTTTTAAGCGCTCTCGCCTGTAAAATCAGCATCCGATATGCAGCATCGCTCATGCGCCCGCGCTGTACCTTGTACACTCGCCCGAAAACATCGAGCGCAGCGCCCTCGGCGCTTTCGATATCGCTCGCGGAGCGGATGCTCTCAAGGTCCTTTGCGATATCCTCTTTGGCGCTCCGCGCCAACTCGAGGATTTTCCAGTTATTACTTGTGTTCCGCTTGTCGTAGCAGTCCGGCAGGCGGCTAATCTTGTTTTTCAAATCCATATCATCCTCCGCTTGCCGAAGTCGTGATCGTGACGTGCGCTGCGTCTGTCTGCGCGATCTGGTGCGCTTCGAGCGCAATGGTTTGCCCGCCTCTACCGCCGCGCTTAGAGATTTCCACAGCATCGACATTCACAAGCCCCGGAATGCCCTTGAGGCTCGTGTACACGCCATTTCCGTAGATTGTGCGTCCGGCCGGAAGGCTGTTGATATACGCAGCGACCGCATCCTTCGCAGCCACCTCAGAGCCCTCTGTCCAGAGGCCGTCCGTGTAAATCGTGAGCTTCACCTCGATCGGTACCATCTCCATCCAGCGGAATGCAATCTCGTGCAGCCCGCCCCACCGGTCCCTGACCTGCTCGCGCGTGTCACCGTAGGTCTTAGCCCCGAAGGGCTTACTTTTGAAAATGGCAGCAGCGATGTCGTTCGCTCGGGCATGATCTGCGAGCACAGACACGCGGAAAGACTTCGCCGGTAATCCGGACTCTTTTTGTTCCTGCATCATGTCGTTGCTCTCAATCTGTACCTGTGTGACGCTCTGCACCTGATAGACGGCAGCCATGACCGCACTATAGGTTCCGGAGCCGGTCGAGGAAAGCGCTGCCTCGTATTTTCTCCGCGCCGAGGCATCACTCTCCGGATCCGTGCCGGGTACGGTGAGGCGCGAGCCGCTTACACCGGTCAGCACGGCACTCGAATAGTAGGTGGTCGTAATCGCGCCATCAGCTACATTTCCAGCCGTGCCTCGCGTATCGCACTCCACCTCAGCCTCGGCGCTGCCGCCTGTCAGCGTGGCGCTGTTAATCGTGTGAAAAACCAAGGTCTTGTCCGCGGTCGCGACTTTCGTACCGGCAGGGATGCGCACACCCGGAGAGCCGGTAAGCGTCACCGTGTGCCGTGCAGGGCTTCCGACCGAGATTGTCACACCGAGATTTGCGCAAAGTTTCCGGAGCGCCGCTCCGGATGCCGTGAGATAGCAAAACGACTGATAAATGTCTTCCATCTCTTCCCCGATATCGCGCTTGTCCTCGCAGCCTAAGCGGATGTACTTGCCGAGCGGCGTGCTCTCGCTTGTGTCGATGTCCTCTCCAAAAAGCTGCCGCGCGAGCTCGATGTCGCGCTTAAGCCACTCCGCATAGGTTAGCCTGTGATACCCTTCTCTTGTAAAAGGCATTATTCGCCCCCTTCCACCTCGAGCGGCACGTCAAAATCTTTGCCGTGCGCTCGGACAGTTGCCAGGATTACCGCGTGCCGAGAGGCGCTGTCTACATGCAGCGAAAAGTCCGCGAGCTCTGCCTCGCGGTCGATCGCCTCAAGCGCTTCCTCGAGCTCCAGACGGATGCTGTCCTCATCCGGATTTTTCCTAAGAATCTCCGAAAAGCGGATACCCTCACGCGGATTCAAGGACCACTCGCCGCGGTTCGTAGACCATACGGCCTGAAGCTTCTCCGCGAGAAGCGCTTCGTCCCGCGCCATTTGTACTGCATTGTCCTCTATCCGGAGGTCATACGGCGCCGTATCTGTCAGTGAAAAACTAATCAATCTATGCCTCCTTTCAGAAAATTGCGGCTATCACCGCGTCGCCCATCTGGTGGTGCATATCGCCCACTCGCGACACGCTACCGCCGCGCCATGAGTCACCGAGCACATGCTCCGTGCATACGCAGAGCACGATATCGCCCGCTTCAGGCGGTGTGAGCTTTGTCCAGTGCGTGGGGCCGTCTGCCGTCGCTTCGGTGACGGTCTCAGCCTTCCGGACGCTTCGCGGTATCGGCACGCCCTCCAGCGGCACAGCAGGCGCGCCAGAGGGGCTGTAAAGCGGCTGCACGGTCGCGGCCGTGCCGTCCGACGCGAGGACTTTTGCCGTGAAAGCGGTATGTAGTCCCTCTCCGGAGCGGCTTAAAATGCCACTAAGATTTGATTGAATTGACATTTACCCCTCCACGCGAATTGCTTTGATTTCTGTGGTCATCTGGTCATCATCCTTGGTGTGCTTGCCCTCCAGCACTTTGAAGCGTCCGGAGATTGTCCTGGACGAAATTTGCACCGTGCAGCCGGTGTAAATCCTGTGCTGAAAAAGCATTTTTGCGGAGATACCAAAAACCGCATCGGTAAAGGCCGCTGCGCTTTCGTCCTGCGGAGCCTCGCCGCTCTCTTCCGGCTTATCCTCTGAAATCGTAGCGGATTTTGTTCTGTCGCTTTCTCCGGAGCCGCTCCCGACGGAAATCGAATTCTTCGTGAGCCGCACATCCTTTATTTCAGACCACGGCTCCACGGACAATAGCCCGCTCTCAGAGCCAAGGTCAAAATATCCCTCGGAAATTGCAGACTCTATCGGGCACACATACACTGCGGATTTACATATCCACGCTTTCACGCCGCAGGCGGACGCCATTTTGCTGATTGCGTCCATGAGTGAGCCCGTGACTTTAATCGGCGAGGCAAAAACATAATCCCGCGCCGGCTGAAAAGCCGCGACGGGGATCCCGAGCCGAGAAATCAAGTCTTTAAGAATCACGGTCGCAGAGGTATTTGCGCCAAAGGCGATGTCCTGCAGCTCCTGATCAGCTGCGCCTCTGTAGTCTGTGACTGTGAGCTCCGTCACGTAGTCGAGGCCGTCCCAGTAGCTCCGGACGGCTTTAATCTTTCCGGAAAGTACTTCTCCGACCGAATCGCGCTTATACCCCGCGGTGATTTTCACAGGACTCCCGACCTGTAGGCGCGCAAGCGTCGACACCGAGAGGTTGAAAATCGTCACGATGCTCTCATTTACCTCGGTGTCGCTGTCAAAAGGGATCTCGAAATGGACATCATAGCCCGCCTCGGATGAGAGCGTAGTCGCGCCGATCGAGACGGTGACCGACTGTCCAAAAAGCCCTTTGGCTGCGTCCTGTCCGGCTGCAGCGCCCATCATGCGGACCACTTTTGCAAGCTCTGACTGTGGTGTGCGCCTGCGCGGCGCGCTAAGTCCTACCTTGCTGCCGCTCATCGAAGCGCCTCTTTTCCGTTGTCGAGCCAGAGGAATACTTCTTTGCCGAAGGTCTCCCATGTCACTCTATCCACGCTGCCGGTTAGGTCGAGCGGGATAATGTCTACCGCAGGATACGAGCCATCGCCGAGCCATACGGACGCGAAGAGCGGCTTTCCGTAGACGATTTTCTCGTTGTACACGACCACCCTGCCGCGGCGCGACAAAGTCGCGGTGAAAAAATCGTGCAGGGCATTATAGTCAAATCGAATCCTAAAAATCTCTCCCGCGAGCTCAATCTGCATTTCGCACGGGATGCTGTTTTTATCGACTATGAGCCTATCAGGTACCGTCATATCAGCCTCCCATCTTGAGCCGCGCGCCGACTTTCAGTGTCCGGAAATCCCCGCGCTTTGAAAAAGCCTCGGGATTTGCAGCCATGATATCCTCACAGCTTTTTCCCTCGCTCCGGTACGGACCGTTTACCAGAGAGTAGATAGTGTCGCCGGGTTTTACTGTGTGATACCGCGCGCCGTTGTCGTTCGCCTCGACCGACTGCATGCCGAGGCTTACGGTCTCGCGCGCTTCGCGCGGCACATCCGCAGCTGCCACATACGCGGGGGCGGCGATACGGATGCGCTTTAGGCTCAGCGAGAATTTACAGCCGCCGGAGACCTCCGCGGAGAAGCTCGGCGAAAAACTTTGAATGATGCAGCTCCGGAGCGTCTGACTGCCGGCATACCGGAGCAGCTCTCCCGACCGCTCCCAGCTTTTTATAGTCGAGATGATGCTCTGATACTGTCTGCCTACAATCTCTCCGGAGACCGTGAGCTCTTCGGGCTCCGCCTTCACATGGTCCGTGATGTCAGCGCCCTGCTCCACCGCATGGGACGAAGCGGAGGCCGCCTGTGCGGTCTCCTCCGTCTCGACAAAGAGGTAGACCTTATGTGAACCGATTAAATAAGCCATGTTCTACCCCCTTACCCCATTGCGTAACCCGAGGAGCGGTTAAGCCCCTCGAAGGTTCTGTTCATTGCGTCTCGAATCCAGCCCTCGACCTTGCGTCTGTTCGTGTCCGTCGCAGCCGCGCCGTTCATATTGAGCGTGAAACTCGGCGAATAGCTGCTATTTGTGGTCGTATTTCGCACTGTTCGCCCTGCAGCCACCGACCGCGGAGACATTTCGCCTCTCACGGCAGCGGTGACATTCTGCGCGGCTGCGCTCACCTGTCCCGCGGAGCGGTCGAGGCCCTTCACGAACCCCGCGCCGGTCATCTCGCCCGACCACTGCATCACACGGGACGGACTGTGAATGTCAAGAGACGCGTTGATTGTGCTCTTGACTGCCGTCGCGATGCTCTGCGCTCTCGCGAGGATTAAGCCCTGCGACTGCATGAGGCCGTTCGCGAAGCCAAGTCCCGCGTTCATGCCGGACGCGGTAAGGTCGACCGCCGCAAAGGGCTCCTTGACCGCCGAATCAACGACGGTCTGCGTCGTGCTCTGCAGAGTAGGCGTGTAGCCGGAGATGCTCTGATCAAGACTGCCAAGCATATCCTGCCCGGTCACATCCGGCTGATACGCTGCAAGGCTCTCATCGATGCCCGCAAGCATGTCCGCGCTGATGGTCTCTGCCTGCGGCGCTGCATCGGCCATGGCTGCAAGACTGCTCTGCATGGCATCCTGCGCCGCTGCTCGCGCGGCTGTCGCGCCGTCTGTGATGCCGCTCGCGACACCCTCGGCCACCTGCTGCCCTGCAGCCTGACTCTCGCCGCGCGCGTCTGCTACGCCTTCCTTGACACCGTCGACGATAGACTTGACGGCGGTCTTTGCGAGGTCCCAGAGAAGCCCCGGCAAATTCGTGAGAATGCTGCGGAGGCCATCGAGAAGCGTCTTGCCAAGCTCCGGAAGATTGCCAATGACTCCCCGAATCAGGTTTTTTACGACCTCGCCGCCCGCTTTAATCACGCTCGGCACGGCCGCGCCGATGCCCTGAAACATGCCGCCGATTAGGTGAAGGCCTGCCCTAATCATCTGCGGAATGCCCTGCGCAGCTCCGGAGACCAGCGCTCCGACAGCTGCAACACCCTTCGGGATGAGCTGCGGCAACGCCGACGCAACTCCGGATACCATGCCGGTAAGCATCTGCACACCGCTCTCACCGACCTGCGGCAGCACCGAGGTCACACCGGAGATAAAGCTCCCGATAGCCTCAGTGCCGGTCTGCAGCATTGCCGGAAGCGAGGTCTTCGCAAAGGCTGCGACGCGCGGCAGAATATCGCGCGCAGCGGCAGCGGCTCTGGTCGGCAGCGCGGTCAGCATGTTCTGCATGGCCGTGGTGAGCTTCGGCAGCACTTCGGTCTGCAGCATCTTCGCTGCCTTTCCGAGCACCTTAGGAATCGCCACGGCAATCTGCTCAACGCGGGGCAAAATGTTCTTAAAGACCGCTCCCGCAGCGTCTGCGACATCCGTGAAAAGCTGTTCCAAATCTGCGTTTTTGTCGGCAAGGCCTGCAATCAGATTCGAGTACGCGCCCTTCAACATCCCGATCGAGCCGGAAATCGTGTCCGTCGCCTCTGCCTGCGTCGCGCCCGCAATTCCCATTTGCGTTTGCACGTCATGGATTGCGGAGACGATGTCAGCGTAATTTTTAATCTGATAGTCAGTGTTTCTGCCGGCCGCTTTGTTCAGCCGGTTTGCATCATCGAGCAGGCGCTGCATCTCGGACTGCGTACCGCCATAGCCAAGCTTCAGGTTGTCGAGCATCGTGAAATTTTGCTTAGCGAAGCCATTGTAGGCGTTCTGGATGCTTTCAATGTCAGAGCCCATTTTGTTGGCGTTATCCGACATATCGACAATCGCGGTCTTTGCCATCTGAGCGGCCTTTACCGTGTCACCACCGAGCGAATTCGTGAGAGACGCTGCAAAGCTTGTGGCGGTCTCCATGTACTCATTCGCGGAGAGCCCCGCCTCTCGGTATGCGGTCTTTGCGTCCTGCAAGACCTGATTTGCACCGGCGGACTCTACACCGCCGTATAGCGTCTCTACGCCGCCCTTAAGCTGCTCAGCGTCCGCAAAGGCAGAGAGCGCCTGCTTCCCGATAAAAGCGACGCCCGCACCGACCGCAGCCACACCGGCGATAGCAGCCTTAAAGCTGATTCCGGCAAGCTTTTTAAGCCCATTTGCCGCAAGCAGCCCGAGTTTCTTCGTGGCGCTTACGGCGGCCTTTGCGATGCCCTTGATTCCGGATACGATGCCGTGAAGGATATTTCTCGGCAGATTTACGACAAAGTTCTTTGCGCCGGAGGCAAGACTCCGCATTTTGTTCGCTGCCGCCGCAATCGCATTTCGCGGCAGGCTCGTGACAAAATTCTTCGCGGACTGCGCAGCCGCCTTGAGAGAAGCGCCAAGTTTTTTTGTCTCTCCGGTAGAGCTCCGCACCGCGTCATTTGTCGCCTTCGTCGCCGCTTTCGCGGAGGAGAGCAAATCGCGCATGCTCTTGTCGACATCGCCAAGCGGATTTTTCGGGACGTCAAAAGTGATTTTGATTACATCCTCGCGTACTACTGACATTTACTCTCCTTCCTGCGCCTTGTTCATGAGGTCGATGTAATGATCCAGCGCTGCATTCGCCTCAGTGATTTCATTCGGTGTGAGGCGGCAGAATACCGTCTCATAGTCCATGTGTCCGTCAAAAATGAGCCGCCAGTACGCCCAGTTATCTCTTGCCCTTTGCCGGAGCTGCCTGCGGGTCTTCGGCGTTTCGAAATCGCCCGCGCATGACATCTGCGACGAATCTCACGACCTCGGTGAGCTCCTCTTCCGTGTCGAAATCGTCCGGAGTGAGCCCCGACGGCTCCAAAAGTCCGCGTTTCAAGACGTTCTTCGAGTACCGGGCAGTGGAGGTAGTGTCCGTGCCCGGAATGTAAGAATCGTCAATGCACTCCTGCCAAGCGCTTAAGCCGTTAAACTGCGCGACATAGGTCACGCCGTTGATTTCCTGAGTTCTCTGGTAAAATTTAGCCATTTACTCCTCCTTATCGGTCCGTGTAATCAAGGACCTGCACCTCAAAGCTCCGGTCGCCGAGCTTCTTGCCAACCTTGTTGTCCGCGCTTTTCTTGAGAAAAGCCTTCGTGCCGCCGACCTTCTCATTGGTGGACTTATTGACCACCCAGATGCCGAAAAGCTCCGTAGAGTCGGCGAGCCGCTTAAGCGGGGGCAGCTGCGGGCTCTGCGCCTGCACGGAGAATTTAATGGTTCCAAGTTGATTGCGGGAGCGGTTTACGACAACGTCGCCCTGTGCGCCCACTACAGCCTCCGCGCCGTCCTCATCCTTCGAGCACTCCACATCGTCCTCACCGGTGCAGGTGATGGCAAAAGTGCCGTAGCTCTTCGTGCTGAGGGTGATAGATACGTCATTCGGGTCAAACTCGTATGCGTGCATTCCCATGTTCTCCTTTCGTTAGATGGTCACCGTGCCGTTAATCTCGGCGGTGTGAATCGCGCCTGCAAGCGTGAGGGTGAAGCGTCCGAGCGCGTAGCTACGCTCTCTGCGGTCTACCTCCTTCGTAGCGTCTACGCCGCCGAATTCAGTCGCATAGAGCGCCTCTCCCGCAGCGTTATGCGCGATCATGCCCATGTTGTCCGCCTGCTTAAGCACATTTGCAGTCACGCCCTCCAGCATGCCGATGCCGCGATTGTCGTACGGCAGCTTCGGCGAGCCGTTTAAGAGCTTCTGCGCGCTGTTCTCGATTCCCTGGATAATCCAGTCGAAAGAATCGACGATATCCAGGTATTCACCGGACGCAGCCTTGCCCTCAGTGGTCACAAGGTCGCCCGCCTTTCGCGCGATGGTATACGCGCAAGTACCGCCACTTCCGCTGCCGGTCGAGAGCGAGAGGATCTCTTCCTCGGTGCGCTCTGCATCAGGCTCAATGCCCTGCAAGATGATATTCTTGTAGGTGAAACTGCCCGCGTCCATGCCTGCAGTTGCGCCGACAAGCGCCGCCGCAAGCTTCTGTCCGTCGGAGTGCACGCCGATCATCGTGCGCTCGCGCCTTGCGTATGCTGCGAGGCCGTCCGTCGCGTTAAGGACGGGGAAGTAGATTAAGTCTCTTCTGTCCTCCACATAGGCAGACACATCGACAGCCTTATCATCGCCGCCGAGCACTGCGACCACCTGCCGCACACCGGTCAGCTTCTTAAGCGCCTCCACAGCGCCGTCCGTGGTCTGGATGAGCGCGACGCGGCGCGGGGCGTTGTCCTGCGCCTTCATGAGCACGAAGAGCTTGTACGCCTCGCTGCCCTCGGCAAAGCCTGCGAGCTTTACCTCGCTTGCAGTCGCGCACTCGTGATACGCGACTGCGCTGTCAGCGTGGCTCACAAGAATCAGCGGGATACCGAAGCCATCGGTGCCCGCACCGCTCGTGAGCTTAATCTTTACATTGACATCAAGTGCCATTTAATTCTCCTTTCTCTGAATCTCCGCAGTCTGGATGTTTGCGCCGGTACTCGGCAGCACATTCATCGCGGAAAATCGCACATCAAAGCCTTTCCGGAATTCGTACTCGATCGTGATCAGGCTGTCCCGCTGATTGATGTCCATCACCTCAAGCGGCGCAATGCCCTGCTCTTTGAGGTAGGTTCTTCCGGAGACGCGAAACCAATCCGCAAGCGCCTGCGCCTTTTCCCAGCAGAGCGCGTCATTGTCGGCCTGCACCGTCCAAGACATCGCGACGACGGCCGGCTTAAATTCCTCTGCTTCTGTCCGCCCGTAGCTTCCGCCGCTCTCGGCAATCGATGTAATCGAAAAGCTCGCGTACGGATACGGCGGAATATGCCCCGTCTGATTCGCCTTTACGGCGATTAGCCCAAGATCCCTTTTGATGCCGTCACAGATTGCCTTATTGAATTCCTGAATCCCTTTTTTAAGCATCGAAACTGTCCACCCTTTTCAGCGTGTAGCGATTCACATCCGCATAGTCCTCGGCGAACAGCTCTGCGCCCTCGACCTTGTAGGTCTTGCCCTTATGCGCCACATAGTAGGTGCAAGCCGTGTCGTCGAGGTCGATGCTGTCATCGGCCTTCCGGATATAAAAATCGCGGTCGCTTGTCGTAAGCGCGCCGCCGGACTGGTAGATCTTCCCCTGAGAGAGCGGAACGATTGCAGCACTCACCGCTTTTCTTTCCGGCTCCCCGCGTACATACTCGCCGCCCTCATAGCCTCCGCCGCGCAGGGCTACGATTTCACAGGCGACAGCGTACTTTTTCACAAGGTCTGCAAAGTGAAACACGCCTACTCCTTTCTGTACTCAATCGCAGCAATCATACTGCCGGTATCCACCAGCGGGTTCGAGCTGCCCTTCTGCTCTGCCGTAAAGGGATGATTCGGCGGCGCTGACAGGTCACGGGCATACTGCTGTATCAGCCCGCGGGCGGTCATCCCGACATCGTCAAGGAGCACTTCCGCGGTGAAACGCCCCGCGGCAAGCTCGCCTATGTCTCTGTCTACGATCGCTTTGATTTCTGCGCTTTTGGCGTCAAATCCCGCACGCAAAAAGGACCGCTCCGGAATCACGATTACTGTCGTAGTCGCTTTCAGGTGCAGTCCTTTTCGTGCAAGGAATTTTCGCATTTTTTCGGTTACCGGTATCCGGCAGCCGTACTCATGGATGCCTGCGATATATGCCTGCTCGCCGTCAAAAACGCCGATTGACACCGACCGGCCGGAGAGGGCGTCCACATTCTCGATAATGTCAGGCAAGAGATTGAATTTCGTTTCATAGGTTACCGCCATCAGACCCACCTTGACCGCGGCATGGAAATCTTTACGCCGCCTGTGTAATGCCCGCGCAGTAGCTGCCGGATGAGGAGCATAAGCGCCCCGCTCATGTCGCTCGCGACTGCGTAGCTTTTGGACATCCCGCCGATGGACTCGGAGCTTACTCCGGCCAGAGTACCGCCGGAGCTCATAATTTCCATGAATTTCAGGATAAAGAGCCGCGCAGAAGGCGGCAGTGCCGCCACCTCTACGATGCTGCCATCGGCTATCCGGAAATCCGTGTTGTCGCTGAGCCAGTCAAGCGCAGCGGCAAAATCCAGCTCTCTGCCTTCTGCGAGGTCGCCCGCTTGGTACCCCATCGCCTCGATATTTGCCGCTGTGAGCTGGATCATCCCTTCGCCTTACCCTTCTTCTTGCCTGCCGGTGCCTCAGACTGCTCTGCGGTCTGCTCTGCGGTCTGCTCTGCGGTCTGCTGCTCTACCTGACTCTCGGCCTCAGCCTCCGCGGCCGCGCGGCGTGCAGCGGCCTGTCGCCGCCGCAGGTTGAAAAAAGTCGCGCTCATGGCTCACCTCAAATCTTGTGGCGGAGGCACACGATCGGGACGTTCTTTGCGTCCTTCACCAGCTTCCAGTTGCTTGCCGTCGCAAGGTCAGAATTCTCCGCGTATGCCTTCGTCGGGGTGCCCGTGAAAGAGACGCCATTCGGATGCAGCACGAAGGCCTTTCGATTGATGAGAATGTCCTTGGCACCGAGCGTGTCGCGATCGGTCTCGACCAGCTTAAGGCCGTTCGGCGCCCCGGTCTCTCTCGTGAAAGCCCTTGCGCCAAGGAAATAGGTGTCGTATACGCCGGAGTTCACCGGCATCGTGTCATCCACGATTACCTCGTAGCCGAGATAGTAATCGATTTTCACCTTGAGGTCGCTCGAGTACTCCGTCTCAATCTTCTGCTGCTTCTGCAGAGCCGTGAAGGTCGCCGAGTGCATCGCAACGGCCTTGATTTTGTTGTAGGCGTCGCCCATCAGGTTCTTCGCGCTGAGGGTTGCGTCCACGCCGATTACAGCATCCGTGCCGGACTGCGTCGAAATATCCAGCAGGTGGTTCGTAGCCAGCGCGCCGGACGTATCGAAAAGCCCCTTCAGCTCGCTGATGAGCGTTACCTGCTCTCTCTCAAGCCACCAGTCGGTCACCAAGTTCATGATTGCTGCCATCGGGTCCGAGCCGCCCTTCACGTGAGCAAGGTCGGTCGAGCTCCAAGACTTCTGTCTAATCAGAAGCGTGGCGCGCTCGCTTCCCGTCTTCACGCCGTCCGGAGTGAGCGGATCCTCACCAAAGACCTCATCCTCGCCGTCGAGCGGGTTGTAAAACGGCATCACAACCATGTTGCCGCCGTCAGGCGTGCCGTTAATCACCTGTGCAACCTGCGGATTCGGTGCAGCAACACCGGAGCGAATGAGCGCCGAAAGCTTCGCAGTGCGCTCGGTCACATAGCTCGTAAATTTCTCCGGTACGATTACCATGTCTGCAAACTTCGTAAGTGCCATTTATCTTTTCTCCCTTCGTTAGGTGGCGTCAGCCGCCGCCATAAGAACCTTTGCTCTCTCGGGGTCTGTCGCCAAAATTTCCATCTGCTTCGAATAATTGATGTTTCCCTTTGCCCAGGGGTTACCCTTGGCGTCCACTGCGCTGCCGCCCTTTCTCGGCTCGCCGCCTCCGTTCTGGAAGCGCGCCTTTACCTTATCGGCGACAAGCTTGTCGATGAGATCCGCAAAAGATTTGACGCGCGCTTTCGTGTCGTCTTCGTCCGCGCCGAGCACCAAAGAGACGATATCGTCTGAGATGTCGAGGCCTGCAGTCTTCAGCTCCTGCGCCGCGAGGTAGCGGTTCTTCATTTCCGCGAATTCCTTCTGCTGCGCTGCGAGCTTGTCTGCGGCTTCCTTCCGCTCGAGCTCCTTCCGCTCATCCTCGGTGAGTTTCGCCTTCTTGAGCTCTTCCAGGGCAGCTTTCAGCTCTTCGTACTGCCGCTTGCTGTCCTCGAGCTCCTTCTTCTTTGCGTTGCCGACGCGATTCGCCGCTCGGTCTCGTTCCGACTGCAGCATTTTCTCGACAGCTGCCCGCGTCTTCTCGTCGAGCCCCGCGAGCGGGTCTTCCGGATTCGACTCTCCGCCGTCCGGCTCTCCGGTGTCATCCTCACAGGTCGGCAGGAGCTCCTTATACTCCTCCTCTGTGACTGCTCCGCTCTTCAAAAGCTCATCCAGTTTCGTCTTCTTCATACTGCTCCTCTCTGAGTGCTATCTTCGATAGCCCACTTGTGTTTTTCGGAGTGCGCGCCTCTTTCCCACCTTCCGGAGTGTCCGCCGGTGCGCCCACCAGTGCATCAAAAAAGCACAGCCGTTATGACTGTGCTTGCGTTGCTGTTATTTAGTTGGTTTCGCTGTGTCCCGGTGCTCAGGTATCGAATACGGGCTCAGATATTGGTTGGTTATCTCAACAAGTCTGGCATAGATAGC